>Ga0209062_1000186_pt1 | contig 233230 bp, 200 predicted proteins | sample Coa_R2_2_FD_187158 | JGI IMG/M metagenome (GOLD analysis project Ga0209062, IMG submission 187158) | Surface soil microbial communities from Centralia Pennsylvania, which are recovering from an underground coalmine fire - Coalmine... | ecosystem: Environmental > Terrestrial > Soil >... | reverse complement strand
TCGGCCCACATAGGCGCGCGGCTCCTGGCGCAAGAATGCCCGTATCTTGCTCCAATCTTCGTCGCTTAATCGGATATCGCTCATGCCTCCATTCTAGGGGGTCCTGGCCAAATGTCAACAGAACCTAGCAATAGACTAGCCTGCTTAACCGGCTGCCAATGGCTTCCGCGTGGCGCTCCGCTCTGGTTCCCCCTCTTCCGCGCACGGGGGATGGGATGGGGGGGGTGAGGTCTATATGCCCTGCGCCAGCCGGTCCGCCAGTTCAACCGGCAGCCCTTTTGCCTGTATCTTCTGCCTGGTCGTTTCGATGTCATATGCCACGCGGCGAAACTCAAAACCGACCTGGCTGTCGTAGATCAGATAAGAAGCGCGCGCATCACCGTCGCGCGGCTGCCCGACGCTACCAGGGTTGATGATCGCGCGATAGCCGGAAGGGAGGATCCAGAGGCCGGGCGCGGGGATGACGCGCGTGCAGGGAGCCGAGAGCGGCGGGGCTTCATTCTGCCAGAGCGCCTCGTCTTCCAGGGCGCGGCGTGAGGGTCCGCCCGGCGTGGCCATCGCCAGGGCGACACTCGGAACCAGCGCGCGTTTGAGGGGAACCGTCACTGCGGTAGGGACGTACATCGGCTGCAAAAAGATGGTTGGCAGATGTGAATGGCCCACCACACAGAAAATCGTATCAAAGGCAGCAAAATTCGGCGCAGCCAGCGCGGGCGTGGTGAGATATTCCCAGATGGGGTTGGATGGGCTGCCGTGAGCCAGCGTGAAATCACCGATGCGGGTCATTTCCGGGAGCAGGTGCAGGTACATGCGCTCGTTGGGGCTAAGCTGGTTGCTGGTCCAATGCGCAGAGTTTGCGGCGCCTTCGCTGAAATCTCCCAGGTCCAGCTTGCCAATGGCGGCCCAATCGTGGTTGCCAGCGATGCAAATATCACAGGCCGCCCTGATATGCCGCACGCACTCGCTCGGCTCCGGTCCATACCCCACCACATCACCCAGGCACCAGATCTGATCCATCGGCGCGCCATGTTCGGCGCTTACCGCTTCGATATCGCGCAGCACCGCCGAGAGCGCCTCATCATTGCCATGCACATCAGATAAAATTGCGTAGCGCATTGCCCTCCGTACTCCGCCCAGTACCAAGCACTTATAACCAATAGAACCGCCTGACTGAGTAAGTATACGCCGCAACGGGGCAACTTGGATAGCCGCAAACCGTATTCAAAGTGGGCATGAGGCTGGGCATGGCGGAAAGCCTGACCCAGGACTTTTGCGCAGGGGTACTGGTACAATCTGGCGGCGCAGAGAGCGAAACGGCACTTCCATACGTAGTTTCTGGCAGAGGTGATATCTGCGGCATCCCAAAGCGCGGCAGCGACCGGCTGGTGAAGATGGGCGGCGCTTCATGCTATACTATGCTTGGCGTATGTAGAAGCTCTGAAGCTCTCATCATCAACAAACCATCGCCAGGTAAACACTTGTTTCAGGTGTATAGGGGAGGGTCGCAGTCTGGAGCCTGCTGAGTTAGCAAAGACTATCGTAGATGTCGCCTCAGACAAGAAGGCGAGCGATGTCGTCATGCTGGATATCCGCGAATTATCGGTTATCGCGGACTATTTCGTGATCTGCACCGGGTCTAACCCGCGCCAGATTCAGGCGATTGCTTCAGCGATTGACGACAAGCTGGCAGAAATGGGAATCCATGTACGGGGCCGAGAGGGCAACGCAGACGGTGGTTGGCTGTTGCTCGACTATGGCGATGTCATCGTCCATATCTTCGGCCAGATGGAGCGCGAGTTTTACCGTCTGGAGCGCCTCTGGAGCGATGCTCCTACTGTGGTCTATTTGCAGTAGTGCGGTAGTGATGGGCAGTGACGGTAACTAAAGCCCTTATTTTCGATGTTTCATGTTTGCAGAAGGGTGACGGCGATGGCGACGTTGCGGAATCGTTTCTTTGTCGAGGGTATTGTGTTGGGGGGCCTCTGCGGCGTCATCCTCGGCACGCTCATCGCGTTTCAGGTGGGGAATGAGCGGGTAAATGATGCGCGCCGGCGTGTCGAGCGCGTGGTGCGCCGCGAGCCGCGTGTGCCGCTGGAATTGTTCCGCCAATAACCTCATATAGTATCAAGCGAGATTTGTCCGGGGTGCGATGCGCACCCCGGCTCCAAATTACACCATCTCAACGACATTTTACCGCTATCTTGCCGCTTCCGTGACGCTTCCAGCGTCATTGGGAGCGGTTTTCGTTGCTTGGGCTGGCGTCTCTTCGCGCGTAACCTCCGGCGCAGACTCCTGGATTGCGGCGCGTGGTGTCCTGCGAAGCAATGCCAGCCGTAGCCATTCCCAGCCCAACATGAGCAGGATGCCCGCAACCACGCCCAGGGAGATGCGCGTCAGCAGGAGTTGCTGCGCGGCGATGGCGTGGCCAGGATCGAGGTTTGGCGGCGTCGCCGCGCCGTCGGTGACGATTTGCGCGGTCAGATCAGGCGGCACTGGACCGCGCATCGTCGTCACATGGGTGAGATCACCAGCGATGAGCGCGCCTATCGTGGCATTGAGCAGATCGGTGGCGCCCTGCGGCGTCGTCCAATAGGCTGTCAGCACGACGTGATTCTGGTAGTTATTCCAGGAGAGGTCTTGCTCGAACTGGCTCTGCGTGAGATTTTGCGGGCCGCCGATGGTGTCGTTTGCAGCCAGACGGCTGTTGATAGCCCCGGCGAATCCACCGATGACTGTTGTCAGTTTGTGCTCCGACAGCGCATGGCCAATGCTTTCTTCCCACGCGCTCGCCTGATAGTTCTCATAGGAGGTGGAGGCGCCGACGGGAGCTACGACGATGTAGAACGACTGCTGCGCGCGATACACTGGCGGCGTAGAGGCAAATTGGGCGAGCGCAATAGCGGCCACCAACACGATGACCAGCGCCGCCAGCCACCAGCTATGGCGAATCATCGCGCCGAGAGCGGCCACTATCCCGCGTCGCTGCGGATGCTGTTCAGCGGTCTCCATCAAAAGCTCCGAAGCCTGTGCGTAAGTAATGGGCGCGCGCATAGGAGTCGCCCGCCTGCGAATACTGAGAAGATGAGGCTGACGATCCTCTGCTGGGCCAGATCGGCGTCGCTGCGCCTGGACCATGATAATCTAATCCCGCCAGCGCGGCAAGCACCGGATGCGTCACAATCTTGCTTTCGACAAACTGCAAGAGCCGCTGGGTGAATTGCTGCGTATCGAAGGTCTGCGCGTGCTGGCGAATGACGAGCGGATCGAACTGCTCGTCGCGAAAATTGACCACCGCCTTCGCCAATGATGCCTCGGTCTGCTCCGCGAAGAACAGGCCGGTTTTACCCTCGACGATGCTGGCCAGCGCTCCGCCAGCGCCATAGGCGATCACCGGGCGGCCACTAGCCTGGGCTTCCAGCGGCGTGATGCCGAAGTCCTCTTCGCCGGGGAAGATGAAGGCGCGGCACCCGGCCAGTTGCGCACGCATCTCCTCATCGCTGATGCGCCCCAGGAAGCGAATCGTCGGGCCGGCCATCTGGCGCAGGCGATGTTCATCGCGCCCACCGCCAAAGACACGCAGCGGCAAACGCAACTGATTGAACGCCTGGATCGCAATGTCCACACGCTTATAGGGGATCAGCCGGCCACCCGCCAGAAAATAGTCACCAACGCCCGGCGCAATGCTGAAGTTCGCCGTGTCAATCGGTGGCGGAATGTAGACTGCTTCGCGGCGATAATACTTGGCGATGCGCGCCGCCACATTGGGCGAATTGGCGATGAAATAGTCCACCCGCGCGGCTGTCGCGTAGTCCCACTGGCGTAGCATCGCCACCACCGGCGGCAGCACCGTGCGCGCTACACGCCCCAGCCGCTCACGCTCTACATATTCCTCATAGTTCCAGGCCCAGCGCATGGGCGTGTGGCAGTAGCAGATATGCAACGCCTCCGGGCGCGTGACGATGCCTTTGGCGAAGGCGCTGCTGTCGCTTATCACCAGGTCATAGGCGCGCAGATCAAGTTGCTCGAAGGCAAACGGGAAGAGTGGCAGAAACGGCTGATGATGCTTCTTGACGAAGGGCAAACGCTGCATAAAGCTGGTGCGGATATCCATCGTGCGGAAACGCTTGTCCACACGGTCCGGCGCATAAATCGAGGTGTAGATGGGCGCCTGCGGAAACAACTCATGGAGCGTGAGCAGCACCTTTTCGGCGCCGCCCATCTGATTGAGATAGTCATGTACCAGAGCTATTCGCACACGCTCACTCCTGAGTTTCGTTGGCTTAATAGGCGCCGCGACGGCTTAACACAGCGGGAATCGTCTGCAACATGATCTGGAAGTCCAGGCGCAGGCTCCAGTTTTCGATGTAATAGAGGTCCATCAGCACCATCTCATTGAAGTCAATGTCGCTGCGGCCACGCACCTGCCACAGCCCCGTCATCCCCGGTGGCAATTCCAGGCGCGCCTTTTCCCAGTCTTCGTAGCGTTCATATTCGCTTGGCAGCGGCGGACGCGGACCAATCAGGCTCATGTCGCCCTTGATGACGTTCAGGATTTGCGGTAGCTCATCCATACTTGCCATGCGAATGATCTTGCCGACGCGCGTGCGGCGGGGGTCATCTCGCATCTTGAACTTGCCGCGTTGGTCCGCCGGTGGCTGCACCACGCGGAGCCGGTCCAGCATCTGATCGGCGTTTACGAACATCGAACGAAACTTGTAGCACTCGAACGGTTGGCCGCGATAGCCCAGGCGCGTCTGCCGCAGCAGCACCGGTCCCGGCGAATCGAGCTTGATCGCCAGCGCAATCAACAGCCAGATGGGCGTCGAGACTACCAATATCACCAGCGCGCCAACAAAATCTATCACGCGCTTGACCCGATATTGCCAGCTATTTTTCAGGCTGCGCTTGATGCCGATGAGCGGTACGCCCTCAATGGCATCCACGTCAATACGCGAAAGGCTCAGTTCGTAGAGGTCCGGCACCAGCTTAAAGTCTGCGCCAGCCCGTTCGCAGATGCGCACCGTGCGCAAAATCTGCTGATGCTGGTGCGACGGTAACGCGATGATGACCTCAGTGATGCGGTTGCCACGAATCACCCGGTCGAGATCGGACATCGTGCCCAGCACCTTGAAGCGCCCGAAGTCGGCGGGCGGACCATCCAGGTCATGTATGAAGCCGACGACGCGATAGCCAAGATACGGGCTAGCCGCCACCTGCTGCATCATCAGCTTGCCCAGGCGGCCCGACCCGACGACGATGATATTGGTCAACCCGACGCCGCGCTTATAGAGCCAACCAAGCACAATAGAAACAAGCAAACGCATGAGGCTGACGGTAATGATGATCGTCACCCAGGTGAACGCGACGATAGCGCGATTCTGACTCAAGAAGAGATCAGTACTGTGAAAAATATAGTCAAAGGCGGAGAAGATAGCAAAAGCAGTTGTTGTTACAGAAGCGATGGCCCAGAACTGTTTGAACCAGGCGCCGGTCGCGCGCAGGCGATAGAGACCCTTGAGCCAGAAGAGCGCCAGCAAGCCAACCGTGACGACAATTTCTAACTGGCGAAATTCGGAGAATGGCTCGTTGATGAACGGCGTGGTAATACGGACGCCGTACAGCACCTCGAAACGCAGGTAGTACGCGACAACAAACGCGAGATTGAGCGCGAGGGCATCCAGGAAGAACAGCAATATCTTGCCTATCGTGCGGCGCGCGCTACGCCGTCGCAAGCGCTCATCAACGCTATAAACTGGCATGACGGGCCGCGCCTGCGGCACAGGCCACGCGGGGACCGCCTGGGATGTTTTGGTCGCACTTGGCGTCAGTTGGGATGCTGTTGTCGCTGTTGTAATCTCTTGATCTAAATCCACCGCACTACCTTCCCCGTTGACCAGGATGTTTGCCGGCGCTCTGCGCAGCCGCTTCATAGACCTGTGCGCAGGCGTTTGCTGCTTGCAGACGAGAGAACCGTTGCGCCCAACGTGGTCCCTCGCGCAGGGCACGAAGACGCGCGGCTCCGTCTGCTAGACTCCCTTGCATGGCATATGCCAGGGCCTGCCAATCATCGGGGTCCACCTGAACGGCAACTGGACCGCCCGCTTCCGGCAGGCTGGACCTATTTGACGTGATCGTCGGCGTTCCACATGCCAGTGCCTCAGCGACTGGCATGCCGAATCCCTCATACACCGATGGGTACACGAATAACTCTGATGCAGCGTACCACAACGGTTGCTCTTCGCGTGAAACGTAGCCAGCAAAGGTGATAGCAGGCTCCAGGTGGAGCGCACGAATGCGCTCGAAGATGGCGTCGTAGTACCAGCCTTTGGCTCCCGCCAGCACCAGGTGCGGCGCGGCAGGGTCGAGTGTGCGCAGCCGGGCATATGCCTCTAGCAAACCGGTGATGTTCTTGCGTGGTTCGAGCGTGCCAAGAAACAGGATGTAGCGGTCTGGAAGCTGATAACGCGCACGAAACGCCGCCAGCGTTTGCTGATCCTCGCAGGGGCGAAAATCGTCATCTACGACGGGGGGAATTACCACAACCCGCTCCGGCGTGACCTGAAAATATTCGATGAGGTCGCGCTTGGTGGCTTCGGAGACGGCGATGATGCGCGTGGCTCGCCGGGCGCTGCGGGCAGTGAAGATGCGCTGATAGGTGCGGCGCGCGGGGCGGAAATACTGCGGGTAGCGCATGAAGGCGAGATCGTGGATGGTGACGACCGAGGCGCAAGGCAGCCGCTCCGGCAGCACATTGACCGGCGAGTGAAACACCTGCACGCCACGCCGCGCCAGTTCGCCCGGCAGCGCCGTCTGCTCCCAGCGGATGCGCTGAATGGGGCTACGTGTGGCAGCGCCCGCTGGCACAAGCTCCAGATTGCTGCGCCCTGCCAGGGGACTCGCCTGGGCTGCTTGCGCTTCGCCAGCATTCACGAATGCCGTATATCGCTGGTCAGTTGCGCGCTCGCTCAGCCCATCCAGCAATGTGTAGGTATAGCGACTGACGCCAGCATTGCGGTAACTTTGCGAGAAAGAAACGAGCTGGGCATTGATCGCTACATGCAGTGTTTGGCTTTCCACACGCTTCACCTTCACCCACACATCCATCGCATCTATCGAGGCGTCTTGCCCTGCTTATCATGTGTTGACGGTTCCTGCGGGGCCAGGTAACGCGCGCCCCCGCAGAGGTACCGATACGCTCAGGCGCTGCCCGGCATATACTCAGCCTGCGCGCCGTGCCAGACGACGAGCCAGCGGCAATCCGCGCGTCCAGGCGGCATAGAGGACGGGATGGTAAATAGCATCATAGGGACCGATCCAGGACGTTTCCGCAGGGCCAAACCCTTGCTTGAACTGCGCAATGCCTTCGTTGACGCGACCGTTGAGATCATAGACCTCATAGCCCGCCTGTTTCATCTCTTTGATGGCATGCCACTTGAGCAGGTAATTGCTCTTCCATTCCTGACCGGCATCCGCCACGCCGCCATAGAACTCGACGGCATAGCGACCGGCGCAGACCATCCATAAGAAGGAGAGCGGCGTGCCCTGGCGCAAGGCAACATAGAGATACTGCCGGTCGGCGGGATAGCGCCGGTACAGGTCCTCGTAATAGGCGCGCGGATGCAGACCGAAGTGCGCGCGTCGCGCTGTCTCTTCATAGATGCGGTAACATGCGGCCAGATACTCGCCGGTGGTATCGCGGATGATCGTCGTCTCTTCGCGTTCGGCCTTGCGGATGTACTGGCGCGTCTTGGAGCGCATTCCAGCGAGTATCTCCTCTTCGCTCTGGCGCAAATCGAGCGTATACGTGTCAGTCACCTGCACGGTTTCGCCGCTGGGCTGGAAACCGGCGGCGGCGAGCGCGTGTTCGCTGCCGGCAAGCCAGGCGGGGTCCACCTTGCAGAAGAGGCTGCGCTGGCTGCGCCCATGCTGGCGCAACCCTTGCGCCAGTGCGCGCAACGCCTCTGCGTCGGTAGGGTGAACGACCGGACCGCGCGGCACATAGGTCATCGTCACCGGCAGGCCAGGAAACGGGCGCGTCAACACCTGCGCGCCCGCGCGAAACGTGGTGCCGTCATAGAGCGCCAGCCGGTGCGCACGCCAGCCCGTCGCCGCCTTCACCTCACCCCAGCCCCAGCACTGCAACGGATGTCCGACGGGATGATTCGCCACCAGCGCATCCCAGGCCGCTGCATCAGTACACTCACGCAACTCCATGAACTCTCTATCCCTTTCGCCAGCTTGTGCGTTTGCGCGATTCCTCCGCCGACCTCTGCATGTATCGTATAACACTGTGTCTTCATCACGCATGGGTTATGCCCTTCATGAAGAAGGGAGCGCATACCCGCTGACGACATAGGCGACAGACTAGGGACGAGCTACAAGCGCCACAAAGCGGGAAATCGCGTACAATGACGCAGTGCGAGCCGTGTAAGTCTCCTATTGAGGCAAACGCATCGCTGCCCGGCATGTAACGTCAGCGGGCGGAAATTCACGCGCAACACATGGCTCGTAGGCTGGCATAGGGAATGAGCGAACAGGAGAAACGCGCATGAAAATTGCGGCGCTCTACGATATTCATGGCAATCTGCCCGCGCTGAACGCTGTGCTGGCGGAACTCGACACCGTGCAACCAGATATAATAGTGATTGGCGGAGACATCGTTTCGGGTCCGCTGCCACGGCACACGCTGGAACGCCTGGGTCAACTAGACATCCCTGTGCAGGCGATTCGCGGCAATGCCGACCGCGAAGTGGTTACGGCGTTCGATGGCCAGCCGTTCGCCGCGACGATGCCTGAAGACGTGCGCGACATCACGCGCTGGACCGCGCAGCAGTTGGAACCGGCGCAGCGCGACTTTCTGGCGCAATTGCCTCAGCGCATCGTGCTTCAGATTGAAGAGTTGGGCGATATTCTGTTCTGCCATGCCACGCCACGTAGCGATGAGGAAATCTTTACACAAATCACGCCGCAGGAACGGCTCGATTCCATTTTCAGCGGCGTCACCGAGCAGATCGTCGTCTGCGGGCATACGCATATGCAGTTTGAGCGACAGGTAGGCGCGACCCGCATCGTCAACGCCGGCAGCGTCGGCATGCCATATGCGGAGTATCCAGGCGCCTACTGGCTGCTGCTTGGGCCAGAGGGCCATGAGTTTCGCAGAACCGCCTATGATACACAGGCGGCGGCGCAACAGGTGCGCGCGAGTGGTTATCCGCAGGCCGAGGAGTTCGCGGCGGAAAACATCATCAAGGTGCCAACGGCGGCGGAGGCAACCGCTGTCTTCGAGCGCATGGCGGAGAGGAATTGAACGGCAGTGTTTGGTTTGCGCTGCCACCAGCGGACAACCTCAACATGTGCGACAATAGCAGTCGCATATGCTGACTATGCTGACGTTGCCTTATTCAACCTAGTTCAACCCGAAGCGAGAGGGGGAACGCGGCTCAGATCGGCCTAGCAGTCCGGCTGGGGTCCGCGCATAACACAATGGATGATGTTCGCTTTGATCGCCAGTTTCGCACGCCTTCATCTGAAGGGTACTATATGGTCCTCAACACCACTCGTGTTGGCAGCCTGGACCTGCATTTCACCTCGACCACGGTGCATTGTACGCTGGTCCTCGAACGAGAATTGCCCGCCGCAGACCTCGCCAAACTGATCGAGCAGATAGATGAAGATTTGGTACTTTCTGCTGATACCCCGCGCGATGATTTTTTGGTCAGCGTCTATATTGGCAAGGAAGTCGGGTTCTTCAATGATGATTTCCGCGCCGATCAGGAGGAGATTAGCCTGGGTGGTGAAGAAGACGAAGAGGACGAAGATGAACTCGACGAAGATGAAGATGACGAGTTGGGAGACAACAGCACCAGGCTGCCATAACTACCATTACAATACCAGGCAGGTATGACGCTGATGGCATCACCGAACCCTGTGCAAGAAGACGAAACTAGAGTGGAGACGCCGACGCAAGCTGGTCGGCGTCTGCCGCCTCTTCTCTTGTTTGAGCGCATGCGCCGCGCCGGGAGGACGCTGGCAAACAACGAGCGTGCCTGGCGGTATGTTGGCGGCGGCGTAGTGGTTGCGCTGCTCACGACAGTCGCCGTCTTGCTCTATTACCTCAACAAGCCCGGCCTGGAACTGGACCCCGATACGCCGACCTACGTGACGGTAGCTCAGTACTATGCCACCAAAGGCTGGGGTATTGATGTTGTACGGTTGCCTGGCTATCCAATTTTGATGTGGCTGGTGTTCAAGTTTGCTGGCGCAAATAATCTTGGCGCAATGCAGATTACTCAGGCGGCGCTCTTTGTGGTTGCCACCGTTGAGCTATATGTGTTGCTCTGCCTTATCCAGCAGCGGATCGCGATTGCCGTTGTCGTGGCGCTGCTGGTGGGCACGAATCTCATTATGCTCTCGTATGTCAAAGCCATTCTCTCCGAAGGGCTGGAACTCTTTCTCGTCGTCAATCTGGCGCTGGCGATAATCTGGTATCTGCAACGCCCCGGCTGGCTGCGGCTCTGGGTAATTGCTGGCATTGCGCTGGCGCTCTTCATGACCCGCCCTGAATGGATGTACTTCCCTGCGCTGCTCTTTCCCTTCCTTTTTCTCGTTGCCTGCTGGCAAGGCAAATGGCGTCAGGTGTTGCCGCATGCGCTGGCCGCGCTCATCCTGCTGTATGTGGTGCTGGGGGCCTATATACACAGCAATTGGGAGACAAATCAGTGCAACTGTGTGACGTATGTCCAGAACATCAATCTGCTGGGCAAGATCATGCAGTATCACATGCAGAACGAGGCGCCGCCGCAATATGCCGCGATGGCACGACTCGTCAATCGCTTTGTCTCGCGTGGCGATGTGGACCCCTGGGATGTCAAGCGTAGCAACTACGCGCCGGCCATGCTAAACGGCTACGAACTAATGGGAACTTATAGCCAGGCGATCATCCTTCACCACCCGGTCGAGTATGTACTGAAATCAGTGCCAGTCGGCGTGTCTTCGCTCGCCACCACCGCGCCCTTCAAACCAATCCATACCCACGGTCCCAATGCCACGTTGCTGGATAAACTCCAGGGATTTTCGATGCTCATCCTGAGCAGTATGATCCTCTTTCCCATCGTGGCGTTGTTCTGGTGGGTATGGCTGCTGCGGCGTCGCAAAGCGGCATCCCTCCTCGTGCTGGGGATGGCGGCGCTGTCCCTGATGGGACTCTATGGATTCGCGGTGACGACGCTTGGCGGCTACGTCTATTATCCACGGCTGCACACGCCGTTCGATCCGCTGATGATCGCCGTCGTCTGGGGGAGCCTGCTGTTAGGCGGTATCTGGCTGTGGGCGCGGGTAGCGCAGTTGCGACGGTGCTAAACCAGGAATCTCAGTCTTCCAGCAGGCCACGCCGCATCGCATACTTCACCAGTTCGGCGCGGTTGTGCAGGTTGAGCTTGTCCATGATATGCGTGCGATGTGTATCCACCGTCTTGGGGCTGATGAAGAGCCGCTCGCCGATCTGATTATTGGTGTAGCCCTCCGCCACCAGTTTGAGGATTTCGCGCTCGCGCTCCGTGAGCGCGCTATAGCTGTCGCGCTCCTCGCCGGTGCGCACCCGTTGCAGGTAATCGCTGACCATCATGGATTGCGCGGAGGGCGAGAGATAAAAGCGCCCGGACGACACCACGCGAATGGCGGAGATAAGGTCGGTATCGGCAGCTTCTTTCAGCATGTAGCCTGAGGCGCCGGCGCGGAGCATCTGGAAGAGATATTCTTCGTTCTCGTGCATCGTCATCACCAGCACACGCACATCGGCGAGCAGTCGCTTGACCTGCCGCGTCGCCTCAATGCCGTTACATTCGGGCATCGTAATATCCATAATGATGACATCCGGCAGCAGCCGTTGCGCCTCGCTAATCGCCTGCTTGCCATCGCTGGCCTCGCCTACCACCTCGATATCCGGCTGCGCGTTGAGCATCATCTTGAGGCCGGCGCGCAAAATCGTATGGTCATCTGCAAGCAAAACCCGTATCTTTTCCTGGGAGCCTTCCGGGCGCATCGGTGCATCAGTCGCGGTATGCGCCTTGATGTAATCTATCAGGTCGTCTTTCATCGGCGTGAAAACTTTCGCTTGATCCGCTGATCCGCTCGAACATCTGCGAATCGCATCCTTCACTCTACCATTATTACGCAGATGCCGGGGCTTCGGTGCGCATTGGGCGTACCAGCGGAATATGAACGTCAATTGTCGTGCCGTTGCCGGGGCGCGAGGCAATCTGCACAGATCCGCCGAGCAGCGACGCGCGCTCCATCATACCAGCCAGCCCCAGCCCGCGATCCTGCCACGGGGTGCGCAGGACGGCCTGCGCATCGAAGCCCTGGCCGTCGTCGCGGATGTGGATGAATACCTCACAGTTGCTCTCCTGCGCCGTCACCCAGACGGTGTGCGCCTGCGCATGCTTGGCAGTGTTGGTGAGTGACTCCTGCACAATGCGGTAGATGGCCGTCTCCGTCTCCGGCGAGAGGCGTTCTTTCAGGCCGCTGGCGCTGAACTCCACGCTGATGCCACACTTCTGCTGATACTCTTTGATATACCAGCGGAGCGCCGGCAACAATCCCAGATCATCCAGCGCACTTGGCCGTAGATCAATGCTGAGGTTGCGCACAGCGCGGAGCGTCTGGTGCGCCAGCGCGCGGGTCTCGGCAATGCGGACGCGCGCCTCACTCTCGATGCACGTTTCTTCCAGCAGCGCCAGACTGATGAGCAGCGAGGTCAATATCTGGCTGGTCTCGTCGTGAAGTTCACGCGCAATCCGCTTCCGCTCCTCTTCCTGCGCGTGCAAGATCTGGCTGGCGCGCGATTTCCCCAGATCATCCAGCGCCGCCAGCATCGTGTTGAACGCGATGGCAAGTTGATCGGCGTCGGCATCCTGCCCGGTGATCGGCGCTTTGCGGGTGAGGTCGCCAGACTGGACGAGGCGCATCGTTTCGCGCAGACGAGTGAGGGGATAGAGCGCCACTTTGAGCAGCACGAAGTTGATGATAACGCTGATGAGCAGGCCGGTGGTGACAAAGGCGACCAGCACCCAGGGGCGGCTGGTGTCGTGCAATTGGGTGGCCAGATATGTGCCCAGCGTTGCGCCAATTAAGATGACGACACTGTTTGCCAGCAACACCTTGTAGAGCAGCGGCAAGTTCAGCAGCGTGCGCAGCCACGGCACGGCCAGCAGGCCGCGCGGAAGCTCCACCTGTGTTCTGGCGATGATGTCATCACTCATGGCCATGCCGCTCCTCTAGGGTCCTTTGCATTGTATCCCTCAGCGCGCCACCCTGTCAAAAAGAAGCCCCCACCCCTAACCCCTCCCCCGTGCGCGGGAGAGGGGTGCGTAGACGCCACTCTATTCCCTCTTGTATAGGTTAACGGCTGGCGCGGAGCGAGAAGAGCAAGGGCATCGTGTTCTGCGGGCCGTCCACTGAGGTTGGCCAGCGCCACCATCCGTCAGCGTCCTGCACGAGCGAGGGAAATTGCTGATAGAAGCTCATCGGAAACTCGTGCAAGAAATCGAGCCGCAATCCGGCAGCGACGAGCGCAGAAACGACCTCACCCAACCCATAGCTCCAACTAGAGAGCGCAGCAGTCGCGCCATCCACACTAAGCGTCACCTGCTCTTGCTGCGGCTGCTCCGCATGGAAATACGAGCGCGCGACACGAAACACCGTTCCAGGAGCATTCGCTTTATCGTCCACACTGCGGAGGGAATTGGTGGTCGGGTGCATGTCTACCAGATGGAAACAGCCGCCAGGTTTGAGATAGCGCGCGACAATCTCGGCCCAGCGCGTGAGGTCAGGCATCCAGCACAGCACGCCATAGGTTGAGATGACGATATCGAACTGCTCGTTAAGCGTCTCAGGCAGCGCATAGAGGTCTGAACAAATGAAGCGCGCATCCAGTTCCGTTTGCGCGGCCAGCGCCTGCGCCTCCGTGATTGCCGTCTGTGCGAAGTCCACCCCTGTCACCAGCGCGCCAAGCCGCGCCCAGGAGAGCGTATCGCTGCCGAGGTTGCAGAGCAGATGCAGCAGCGACTTGCCAGCGACCTCGCCCACCTCTGTACGTTCAATACTGCGCAGGCTAGAGCCGGTCGCCAGGAATGTTTCGCGGTCTTTGTAATGGTCAGAGGTGGTATTGTGAATCAGCCACTCATTCCAGATGGCGCGGTTGGCCTGCGTATAATTGGCGTCGCGTGTCTCATTCTCCATCGTCATCCTCCCGGTTGGTGTTGTGCATTGTTGCAGAACAGCAGAACAAATGTACCACAATCAGACGAGATGCTAGCGACATCGAGGTAGGGTAAGATAGGCAAATCATCCGCCCTATGGTAGCATGGCGCGGAGGAGGTGGCATCGGGTGGAGCAACGGGCGCAGCACGCACAACCAGCGGTAGAAACGAGCGAGACACAGCCTGACGTTCAGGGTGAGCGTCGCGCTATCGGTTTGCTCGACCGCGTGGCATGGCGCGATGCGGCAATCGTCTGGCTGTTGCAGCGGCTGGCGCTGGCGACGCTGACCTACCTGGTGCGCTGGCGGATTGTGCCGCGTCCACCAAATGCGCCGTATCCGACCGGGAGCGAACTACTGCATGTCTGGACGAATTGGGACAGCGCCATCTACGCCACCATCGCAAAGAGCGGCTATACGCATCTGACGCAGGCGGCGTTCTTCCCGCTGTTTCCGCTGCTGGAACGCTTGCTCATGCCACTGACCGGCGGCAATGCTGCGCTCGCCGGACTCTTGATTGCCAATATCGCCTGTTTCGGCGCATTCGCGCTGCTGCGCATCCTGGTGGAACGCGAATATGGGCGCACTGTGGCTCGGCGCACGTTGCTCTATCTGGTACTCTTCCCCTATTCGCTCTTCCTGGCCGCCGCCTACGCCGAATCGCTCTTCTTGCTGCTGAGCGTTGCAACATTCCTGGCGCTGCGCGAGCGGCGCTGGTGGCTCGCCGGACTGCTGGCGGCGCTGGCGACACTGACGCGCCCAGTGGGAATTTTGCTGCTCCTGCCGCTGGCGTTGGAACTGATAAGGAAACCTCACCCCCAACCCCCTCTCCTTGTGGGAGAGGGGCCGCGAACGAACGATTCCCGCCTAAGTGAACCAGGTGAATGTCTGGCCCCCCTCTCCCGCGCACGGGGGAGGGGCTGGGGGTGGGGGACCTTTGCCCTGCTATTGCCCATCCTGGCGCTGGTTGGCTTCAATCTGGCGCTGGCGCCGCGCTTCGGGACACTCACAGCGACAACAATGGCGCAGCAGAGCGGTTGGGGACGCCACCTGAGCTGGCCGTGGGATGGATTGCTAAGCGCCGCTTCGGCGCTCCCCAGTGGCGCGCCGGTGCTGCGATTCACTGTTGTGCTGGATATCGGTTGGACGCTGCTGTTCGTCGTGCTGGCGCTGGCAACACTCCGCTGGTTGCCGCTGCCTTACGCGCTCTACGCCTGCGCAACGGCGGCGCTGGTTCTCCTGACACCAATGCACAAGCCGGGACTACCCTGGGCGGCGCTGGCCTCGAATGGTCGCTTCCTGCTGGTGGTGTTCCCCATCTTCATGCTGCTGGCGCGCTGGAGCGACGGGCGGCGCTGGCTACATCTGCTCATCGTCGCCCTTTCGCTCCTGCTGTCTGTGTTGCTGGCGCTGGCCTTTATCCTCGGTGCCTTCGTCGCGTGACAGACGCCCTCTAGCTAGCGTCGTTGAGCGAGATGACCATTTGCGGCTTCTCGATCTCATGATCGGCGCGCGTCGGGATAACAGCGGTGCCGATGGCGAAGAACTCGATGACATGGGCGTCCCACCCATACGTGCCTTCGAGGATACGCGCGCCGACAACGCCCTCCGCGCCAACCTGCTCCGCCTCGTACTGCATGCGTTCCATCGCCAGCTCGCGCGCATCATAGACACCCTGCGTATAGTTCGCCATCTCGACATTTTGCCCGGCGATCTGTGAGAACCACTGGCGCATGGACTGCACGCCGACATGATAGACACAGGTGCCCATCGTCAGCGCCAGCGGACGATAGCCCGCCGCCAGCAGCGTGCGGAAGTCCTGGCCGGAGAGGTCACTGGTGAAAGGCTTGCCCTGTGAGGTACGATAGCTCTTGCCATCGCGTGCGCGCACCGCTGTGCCGACCGCCTTAAACTCTGCGAGGTTCTGGCCCCAGGCGTATTGCAGCACATCCAGCCGCACGCCAACGATGCCGTCGGCTCCCAGCGCGTCCGCCTCGGCCTCCATACGGCTCATCGCCAGTTCGCGAGCGGAATACATTGCCTGCGTCAAGACGCCAAGCTCCATGCTCTGCCCCAGGCCGGAATACTGGTAGCCGATGTGATAGATTGACGTGCCGACCACCAGCCCGACGGGATCGAAACCGACCTCCTTCACCAGCAGAAACTCATTGACCGAGAGGTCGCTGGTGAAGAGGCGTCGCCCGCCGGATTCGCGGGTCTGCTGCAAACGTTCCAATGCGCGTTGCGGAAGTTGAGTGCTGGGATTAGGCGCCTGTCCGGGGCCAGGGTTCCCTGTATTCGCGGGCATCGTTTTCCTGCTTTCTCTGCTGTGTTCTCACGTCAATCTTGCTGTTCAGGTTGTTCAAGATGCTCAGGTGAGCAACGAACGGATGGCAGCCTGTTCGCGGGCACTGGTGGAGGCCAGTTCAGCAAGAGCCTGACCGAGCGCGTCAATCCAGGCGTCCAGCGGCAACTCCTCGGTCTTGAGCGCGATGCCTCGTACCACATGCGTGCGTGAAGCGAGCGGGCGCCCATGCTTCAGATGTAGCTCCAGCCGCCATACGTCCAGATCAATAGTCATGCCATTGACGGCGCCATTCCCAAATATGCCATCACGATACAGCCGGACACGACCAGGCAACGCTCCCGCTAGCTTCGCACCCAACGCTGGAAGCCACACCGATAGATCGTTGGCATCGGCACGCAGCGACGCCGCCAATAGCTCGAAGTCCATCCCATTCACACCACCGGTCGGTTGAGCATTCTGTATGTCTTGTGGGCGTTGGAAGTTCTGTAGGTCGCGCCCGCTCCCTGTATCACGCTCGCTCATCGTTCTGCCTCTCTGCTGCTTGTCCGATTGCCAGAAACTCTATACGCATTATGTAGCACAGACCCATGAGAAGCAATGTGCGGGCTGCTAGGATTTACGACTGGGCGCTATTGGCTAACTTTGATAACACAGGTCCATCGCTTCAAAATTGCGTGTTTTTGCTTATCACTGGGGGTTTGATAGGATAAACCAAATTCACTATACTTTCCGCAAAAGAAAGTTTGGTAGTGCGTCTGTATCTCCAAGAAGCCAGGTGGGCTTCGCCTATCCGTCCATCACAGGAAGTTGCTGGCAGACAGTAGTGCTGACCATAGCACGAGGGAGAAGTAGTAATGTCACGATCTTTGCGCTCGTTATTCGTATCCCTTCTTTTGGTAGGATTACCATTGTTGACTACACATTCTGTAGATGCTCAGCCTACAGCCGTACTTGCGGACGGGCACTTTGCATATACGGGTAGCCCACTTTGTCCAAGTCCACTTGCAACATTCGATCCCATAAACGCAACAAGTGCTGAATTGCAATTCTACGGATTGCCCTTTCGACCACACGGCAATGCTCAAGCACTTGCTCAGTGGACAGATATGGTTCGCCATGCGAAGCATCGTGTATGTGGTTCAACGATTTCGGGTAATGCCTATGCGGGATCCAAGCAAAGCCGTCCTACCTCGCTTCAGATTGGTAAAATAGGAAATGCTTTCGCCAGTCCAGGTATTTGGGCAGGTGTGGTAGCAACTGATGGCGGTTTTGATTGGGTTTTCTCTGATTAGACAGTGCCATGTTATTCATCGTCACCTCTCAATGCTACAGCGGTTCAGTGGGTGGGTATTGGCGGCTACGGCACGCAAAATCTCTGGCAAGCCGGAACTGAAACCGATCCCGCAGAGGGGTATCGATTTTGGTGGGAAGATTATCCTGCAAAGCCCCAGCAATACTATGGCCCATCTGTAGGATGCGGAAACCACGTAGCTGTACAAGTTGATTACAACCGCGAGTACGCTAACCAGTCCTACTTTTACATGTCGAACTATTCCAACAACCAGTATGCAAGCGGGCATATTGGCTTTAAACCCAACTCCAATTCCGCTGAGTGGATTGATGAACGGACATCAAGAGTGAGTGGCTGCCCATATGAGTTGGCTAATTTCGGACATACTGATTGGTCCTACTCTCAGGCAGAATCAACGCTTTATGGTAATAGGTTACTTCCAATCTCTTCGTATAGTTACGATTTCCTGGACATGTACAACAATCCTCCCGGCGACTACACGTTGCTGGCAGCATCACCTTTCGGCCTAAACTCCGATGGCAAGAGTTTCACCGATCAGTGGTACAACTTTGGTACGCAACCTTGCTAACAAGGGTGAGCTGCTTATGCACCAGGTTGGGATAATTTTCCCCAACTTGGTGCAATTTTTGGCATTCTATTGCACGCAGATGGGGAACTAGCATTAGTGGCCTAGCGTCAAATGAACATGGCCATTGGTTTCTTTTTAGCATATTGTTATCTGTGAAAGTCTAGGGAGGTAGTTCAGATGAACTGTACGGCGGTGAAACAGCGGTGGAATGTCTGGCGCGCATCAAAGTGGCGTCAAATTACTTGGCTCGCCTGCTTTAATGCCCTGATTCTTCTTCTCACGAGCTGCGGTCACACGGCCTCTCCTGGTGCGCAATCGAATACCACTCCTGTCCAGGTGATGTTTCAGACTACCACCACTTACGAACAAGCGGTAAGCGCAATAAGTGATCTTGGATTACGTCTAACTCTTCCATGTCGCAACTCTGTGGCATATACCGGAGTGGGAGAATCATGGATACGTTGGACATCCGTGGAGCAAAGAGATAATTATAGTAATATAGGTCATATGCTCTGGCTTACCCCTACTTCTCTCTCACCGGCCAATTGGCAGAACCGCCTGCAAAACCTCCCAATCTTTAACAAATTTGCCCCCATCGGCAACCTAAGTTGCAATGCCCATATCGCTGATGCAACGCCGACTCCAACTGTGCCCTATTACCTGCTTCCTAATCAAGTCAATACCTACGCACGCATCACATTCGATAACCAGGCTTCAGCATATGATGTAGCAATAGCAGCGGTAAGTGACTTAGGCTTGCGATTGGCTGATCCTTGTTACGAAGCATCTGTGGCGAAAGGCACTCCTATTCCCTGGCATTCAATGGGACAGGAATCATCTTTTGCTACTTCTCACTCATTGATCGTTGCTACAACCACTGATGCCTCAGATCATTGGCAGAGCCAAGTGCAGTCTATCAGTGGTGTGAGAGATATTGAGTCTCCTTTTGTAATGCACTGCTCATGATTCGCGCGGCATAGACGCGGTTGGCGGCGTAGAGAGCGAGCCAGGGAGCGAAGGCGAAATAGTTGGGTGGCGAGCGAAAGGCGAAGAGCAGCGGCACCAACGCCAGCAAAAGCGCGGCATCGCCCAGCCGCGCATGAAAGTGCGCCTGAAACCAGAGCACCGCCACCAGCGCCAGGAGTTCCAGCGCGGCATAGAGCGCAGGCGGACCATAGGGCAACAGATGGCCGAGCGAAAGCGTCATGATGCCGATGCCCTGCGGAAAGAGCGGGTCCGACATCGGCAGGAAGAGGCTCGTCAGCCACGCGCCTGGACTGGCGATGATATACGGCAGATTGGGCAGCAGAAACGCTGCCAGCGCCACGCTGCCCCAACGCAGGGTCTCGCGCCAGCAGGAAGTCAGCAGGATTTCCAGCAAGAAAAATGGCACGAAGAACCAGGAATACTGCTTGAAGGCGCAGGCCAGCCCCAACAGGGCGGGTGCCAGCCAGTGTTGCCAGCCCGCTCTCTGTCGCAGATGCCACGCCGCCAGTAATAGCGCAATACATATGATCTCGGTATCCACCGGCAATGAGTAGATGATGCAGCAGTTAGCGGCGGCGGTGAGCAGCGCCGCCGGACGCAAACCGGGCGGCGCAAGCCAGGCAAGCCAGGCAAAGACGCCCCAGCAGACCAACAGGTTCAGCAGCAAGATATTCGGCAAGCCAGCCCAGATGAAGGGCACATAGAGCAGGAACGAGAGCGCGGGATAGCTATGCAGCGTGCGCGGATCAAACGAGCCGTCAGTCGCCTGTGGATTGGCGAGATAGCGACGCCGCATGGCAACGAGTTGATCTTGTGCCGGCGAGTCGTAGCCAGTGCCGAAGAGGCCGCGGCGGAGAGCGGTCGGCAGCGCCTGCGGATACTCGCGTAACGCTACCATGAACATGTCGTCGCTGGTGTAGGGATTCTTTCCAGCCAACACGAGACCTGCGTTGACATGGGTGAACGAGATCACATCATTGACATAGGTTTGCGAGGCAGGATATTGAATTGCCAGAGCTAATGTGCCAGCGAATACCGCGAAGGTGCCCAGCATCAACAACAGCGCGGCGACATAGATGAGCGCGCGCAACCAACGATAGAGACGTTTCCAGGCGGGCGGAGCGGAGATTGGCATACCAGCGGCGATCAGGCTGGCCATGCCCGCCAGCGCCGTCGCCAGCACCAGCGCCACCTGTGGTTTGGTGGTGCCTGGCGTTGCCCCGAATACGCGGCTGCTCCCCGCGAACATCAGCAATCCGCAGCCCAGCACAATCGCCGCATAGCGCAGCGGCAACCTGCGCCAGCGAAACCACCGGCGCTGCGCTGGTTGAGCCGTCCTGACAGCAATGGGCGCGTATTCTTGCTGGCGCACCTGCCTCATTACTCCTCGCATTCTCATGTGTTCAGGCGCTTATCCGCTTGCTCCGTCATGGGCAAAGCCTTGCGGGCAATTCGTGCCTGCTGCAACTCTTCAGTCAGTTGCTCGCCTCTGCCAGCAACCCAATTGAGCAATATCTCAACGCTCTTGCGCACTTCCGCGTCGAGTAAGAGGGTTTTCGCAGCGGATGCTAGCATAGCGCCAACCTGCTTTAGTTCTCTATGGGCGCTCGTTTTCCCCTCCCATGCGCCGAGCATTTGAGGATTGAGATCAATGGCGCGTTCGTAAGCTGCTAATGCTTCTTGCGGGTGTTTCAGGTCAAGCAATATGTCGCCTTTCCCAACCCATGCGGTGGCATTCTCAGGTGTAGATTCGATCACTTGCTCAAACGTTTTCAGCGCCTCATCATAACGCTTGAGCGCGCGCAGTTCGATGCCTTTTCCAAGCGCCGCCTCGATATTTTCCGGGGCAGATGTTAGTATCTGCTCATACGCAGCCAACGCCTCGGCAAATCGCTGCTCGTCGTGGAGCGTCGCAGCTTTATGCAGCCAGATGACAGTCGTATCGCCCTTCGTCAGCGCCTGGTCGTAGGTTTCGAGCGCCTCTTGGTAGCGTTTTTCTGCTCGCAACACATTGCCTTTGGCTATCCAAATGTCTTGTCGGGTGGGGTCCAATTTGAGCGCCTGGTCAATCGCTTTGATGCTCTCCGCCGTTCGACCCTGCTCATACAGGATGGCGCCTTTACCTACCCACGCATCTATGAGAGTAGGATCAATGGCCAACGCATTTTCGAGCGCATCTAGTGCTTTATCTTGATGTTTCATCAGCCAAAGCGCCGCCCCTTTTGCAAACCAGGCGCGCGCATGTTGAAACTGGAGACCAATGGCATGTTCGCTCGCCTCCAACGCCTCCTTCGCACGGTCAAGCTCGCACAGCACCAGCGATTTACCCGCCCAGGCATCCACATTCGCCGTATCAAGCGCTTGCGCGCGTTCATATTCCTTCAGCGCCAGTTCGTAGTGTTTCTGTTCCAGCAACTCATCGCCACGACGCACCGCTTCTTGCGCCATCTTTGCCGGCCCTTCGATCTGTGGCCTCTGAATGTAGACTTCAATGCCCTTGATAACGGCTTCCATATCCATAGGAAACCCACTCCCTGAACGCACCTCGATAGCATTGCGATAGGCCAGCGAAACGAGGGAAGCGGGGAGCTGCTCAGGTTTCGGCATGGCGCGACCGCCGACCAGTATGGGAATAATTGGGAGTGGTTTCCCAATCGCCTGTTCGATCTCTAGCTTTACATAATCTTCAGGTTCGTCTATACGCCGTATTCCAGGCGTATCGCCACCCTCCCATTGAGGACCAATCACTGCCAGCAGAATGCCGCTCTGCTGAATGAGTTCTTTGATATGTTCGCGGAAATCGGCGCCCGCTGGAATCGAACTAATATCCATCAATACGCTGCCGCCACCAAAATGTGGAACAAGGCGATCATGAATGCGCCCAGAGATGTCTGCGCTGTCACTTCGCCTGTATGAAATAAAAATCTTGCTCACTCTCGGATCTCCCTCCAACTGGACAGCAGTGAGTTTAGAAAACAATAGGCATACCAAATTCGCCACCCAATACTGTATGGTCTATTTCTAAACAAAGCATGAATTGTGCCTGAAACGAAGATAAGACCATCTAGCATGGCGGTGACATCTTAAACACAAATAAACCTGGCGAGCGCGGAAGAGGATGAGCTATAATACGAGGATGAGGCAGACGCCGTTGTCTGCCCCACCACTCGTGATCGCACCGGCACAGCCATTCACTGCTGAACGACCGCAAGCCTCGCGCCGCTACGCAGCACGCCTCATGCCAAGTATGCAGAGTCACTACAGCCACTACGATCACTACGATAGGTCGGACTTCACTCGCTGCGCCACGCGATAGGCCAGCGCCATCGTCGAAAGCATCGGATTGACTCCAGAGGCAGTGGGGAAGCCACTGGCGTCAGCGATGTAGAGGCCGCGTACTTCGTGAGTCTGCCCATATGGGTCGGCAACCGACGTTTTGGCGTCTGCCCCCAGGCGGCAGGTGCCCATTTGATGCGCCGTCCCCATGCCCACACGGTTGACGACGATGCCGCGCTGCGCAATCTCGCCCAGATAGCGGTCCAGTTGCGGCGGCGATACTGCGCCCGGTTTGCGCCCCTCAGCGGTCAATAGCAGCGGCGGCGTATGCAACGAAACGGCGCCTATGCCGCCACCAGCGAAGATGATGCGCGTCACCTCCTGCAAGCCACGTATGAGATGCTGCCGGTCGGTTTCATTTGGCCAGTAGTGAATAACCGGATTGCCGTGGCGATCAAGCGTAATTTGCCCTTCGCCGGTGTCGCGGGTCAATACGATGTAGGTCGCCATGTGGCCGAGTTGAGACATCAGTTGTTTGTGGCTCTGCGCGTTGGCCCAGGGCGTGAGCAGGCCCATCAATCCTGGATGCGCGGGCATCACCTCGAAACGCACGCCATAATTCCCCTGGAGGTGGGCGAAGTGCGGCGAATAGACCGTCTGAAGCGACCCCTTCCACGGCTCTATCGGCTCTGCGTAGAGGCCCGCCATGCCGGAGACTGGATGCAAGCGCAGATGCCGCCCAATGTTGGGGTTGGTCAGCCCCGAACGCAACAGCAACGCTGGCGATTCCACCGAGCCACCGGCAACTATCACCACCGGCGCGCGCACGATCACTTTACGTCGCGCGCCCGTCACATCGTCTGGCGCCCAGCCCTCCACGCCAACCGCACGCCCGGCCTCAGTGAGCACGCGCTCCACCTGGCAGCGCACGACGAAACGCGCCCCACGCTCACTGGCATCCTGCAAGAACGTCAGCATGGTGGATTGTTTGCGCCCAAACTGGCAGCCATAGCCACAGGCTCCACAGCGTTGCTCACAGCCGGAGGCGTTGCGCGGAATGGGCTTCCATTCGTAGCCCAACGCCTCGCAGCCACGCTTCAGCGCCGCATTGTTGGGGTTGGGCGCGCTATCGTCGGTATTGATGCCCAGGCGTTGCTCAGCGAAGGCGAAACCCCGGGTGTAGTCGTCCGCAGTGATGCCACTGAGTCCGTGCTGGCGTTCCCACTCCTCTAACACATCCAGTGGCGTGCGCAGCGATGTACTCCAATTGACCAGTGTGCCGCCACCAAGCGCAGAGCCAGCCAGCACAATCATGCCAAGATCAGCGGTGGAGAGCATGCCGCGACGCAGGTAGAGAGCTGGCGTCATCTCTGCTTCCAGACCGCTGAAATCGGACTCGCTATAGTAGCCGCCCTTTTCGAGGATCACGACATCTTTGCCCGCCTCCGTCAGTTGCGCCGCCATCACGCCGCCGCCCGCGCCGGAGCCGACGATGACGGCATCAGCGGTGAGCGCCAGGTCGCCAGTGACAGGCAACGGATGGATGCGCTTGGGCGCAGCCTCCGGCGTGGGCGGGAAGGGCGGGCGTTCGTAGCCCAGCGCCGGCCAGTTGGGGTTGAGTCCATCCTCGCCAGGGGCAGCGTAAAAAAGAAACAGCGCCAGCCGCTTCACCGCCTGGAATCCCTGGCGCAGGTCGCCACGCGAATGAGTGCTCATTTTGCGCAGCGCCGTCTCGCGCGCCGCCAGCGACATCTGCGCAAAACCTTGTGGCCGGCCCGCCAGCACCATGCCGACGAGCGGATTATTCAGCGTGTCGAGCAGCTTCTTGAAGTCTTTGCGGGTCTCCGGTGTATCCTCGGCCAGCGTTTCTGCGATCAGCCGGGCAACCGGTAGCTCACGCATCGAACGTGCATACAAGCCATGTGGGTCTGTTTCGCCCTCCGGCGGTGGCATGGCGGGCGCCAGAGCTTCACAGATCGCTTCCAGGGTTCGCATTTCCATCGGCGTAAGCCAATCTGCCGTTGTCGTCGTGGCCGCTTTGTGTTGCGTTGTCGCCATCACCGGGACCCTTTCACTTCGCCTACTTCGCCTTCACCTGCGCCGCAATGCGGCTCCCAACGACCGGAGAGTATAGATCAGATTACTGCTACGAGATACGAGAGCGTACAGGGTTTCCAGGGTTTCATGGAAGTGCCGCCATTGTACACGGAAGGAGAAGCTTTTGGGAAGAGGGCAAATAAAGCGGACAATTAGAGGAGATGAGGGATGCCTCAACAATTTCCATCACACAACAGCGGAATCTACCAGCGGGCTACGCTCGTGATAGATTCCGTGCTGAGTCATAGGAAAGGCTGGAGAAGGGCACAGGGAAGCTGGGAAGAATGACATCCCGCTGACAAGGGAATGGTTCTTCAGCGATAGCGAACGCGCAGCATGTGGCCGCTCGTTAGTACGAGTTCACACAGGAGCTGCTGGCGTTGCTATATTCGGTTTGCAACTCGAAGGACTGGCCGTTGAGGTTGGTGAGACCTGCCGAGAAGTCCCAGGCGCATTTGTCGCCGATCTCCTGACCGGAACTATCTAGCCAGCCGTTGCCTGCCTGGGGATCGGTGATTGCCTCGAACTGCTCGTGTGATGTGACATTGGCCAATGAGTCGCCGGCCAGATTGCCATTAGGCGATTGGGGCACGTTACAACCGGAATTTATCGGATACGCCATAGCAGCGTAGGCGACATTGATCGAGCTATCCCAGTTGTGATAGGCGCAGAAGCCACCAGCGGTATCAGAGCAGCTACCGCCGCCATTCACATAGTCGCCATTCGGCGTATAGACGAAGTAGGTGGCATTGGAACCATCCGTCGGCCAGCCATTCGCGGAGATGGCGTTGCTGACCTCGTTCTGGATATCCGAATCTTCGACGGTTGGGCCACCACACGATTGATCTGTGGGTGGAGTGGAGGTGTCTACCCAGACGCCGGAAACTGAATTGCTGTTGCTGACGTTGGCGTTGTTGTCGTAGTACTGCGTCAGGATGTTCTCGAACGAGGTGCCACCCATGCTGTTGAAATAGTTCTCGACAACCTGCCCATCTGCGGTGACGCCACCGGAGCCGTTGCTCCAACCCGGCCCCCAGAAGATGACATAGACCACAGGGTTCTCTTCCACCGGGCCGCCGTTGTACATGAGGTCGTTGGGGCTACCAGCATATGGGTGCCTGTTATGGTGCATCTTCCGCCAGTGCTGGAGGGTTGGGAAGAACACAATGTGGTGATGATGGGAGACTGGACGCGACGTATGCGCGCCATGAGCCGCCATACTGGCGGCGGCTGCGGAGGGCGCCCCCAGCGAGAGCAGCGCCACAAGTGAAACCAGAGGAACGGCGAAGATTGCCAATCGCTTCATGTCTGTATTCGCTCCTTGTGAGTCGAAGACAACATCTCTCACTCCCCATTGAGTAAGAGCGCCGGTTAGCAGGTTAGTGCGACCCCTTGCCGCGAGATGTCCAATGGTGTTCCCTAGATCATAGATTCCCGATGCCCAAGTCCAGCGGTTGACGCTTCTCTGATAGCCCTCCTCGTTGCTCAGCAATAATGCGTATCACCACACGAGATACACATTGCGAGCAAGTGTACCTGAGAGCGAAGCAAATGTCAAGGATTTGTAAAGTCTGTAGCAAAATTCGTTGTACAAGATGATCTGCGGGCCGCTATTTTCCTACATGAGGGTATTCTACCAGCCGTGCAAGCAACAGTAATGCAGCCAGCGCCCACCAGAAGGCCAGCGCCAGGTCTGACGCGAAATAGGCGCTATCCACCATCCCATGTACAACACCAGCCAGCACCGACGCGGCAATACCCAGCGCCAGCGGTCCGGTGGGCAGGCCTGCGGCGGCGAACACCGCAGCAGGAGATGTATCACTTTGCGCTATAGTTCTTCTTTGCCACGTTCGCCAGATGCGCCAACTCTGCTGCGCGACCACAAACAGCAGCACGAGAAACCCCACCAGCGCCAGTAATCCGCCGCTCAGCCAGAGGTCGAGCAGCAGATTGTGCGGGTGCGACAGGTCCGGCTGATAAAAAGCGGGAGTGATATGGCCGTTGATCTTTGGAATCCAATAGGGATGCGAAGTATAGAGATTGCTGTAGTAATACAGAAACTGATCGGGACCAATGCCAAAGACAAAGTGATCGCGGATCATGTGCCAGGAAGATTGCCAGAGCAATGTCCGCACCTCGCCGGAGCCACCATGCCCTTGCAGCAGCAGGTTGCTCAGCGCCACCCGCTGCCAGAGCGCGATGACAAGACAGACGGGCGCCAACGCCAGCGCCACGAGCCGCATCCAGCGCGATAATACACAGACGACCACCAGGCAAGCCAACGCGGCGGCAATCCACGCGCCACGCGAATCGCTCCATACGAGCGCCGGAAGATAGAGCAGCGCCAGCAGCAACGCCGCCAGTCGCAGACGCGGCTCTGCCGTCCGCGCGCAGGCCAGCGCCAACGCCAGCGGCACCGCCCGCGCCAGCCATGCGCCCAGGCTGTTGCTGCTGCCATAGATGATAGCAGTCGCGCGCGGCGCGCTATATGCGACGAGCCGGTTGCCGTGTGCGAGTGGCGTAATTGTCACATGCAGCCAGAGCGTCTGCGCTAGCGCCAACAACGCCACCAGCAGCGCCGATCCCAGGAACGACCAGATGAGCAGCGCCAGCGCACGCTGGCTGCGCCCATAGATGAGCAGCAGCATGAAATAGAGCAGCGGCTCCGCCACTTCCCAGCGCCAGGCACGCAACGCCTCCGGTCGCCGCCGCGCCACCAACACCCCCAGTGAGACACCCAGCACGAAAAGGACAGCACTAGCTATCGTCAACGGTCCAACGCGGCGCACCAGCACGCGAATATGGCTCAGCGCCCAGGCGCGCGCTGGCAACCGCCAATGACGCCGCCAGAGCACCTGGACGAGATGTGCCAACGCCAGCGCAACACAGACCGCCAGCACAATCTCACTCAGCGGAAATACTTTATCATTGAAGAGACGCTTGGGCACATACCAGAACGGGAAAGTGAGCGGCAACAGAGCAAGCGCCAGATCGAGCCGGCCCCAGGCTAGCACCGCAAAGATCAGCAGACCTGGGAGCGCCAGCAATGGCGCAGGCACGAGATAGAAATACGCCAAGCATGCGATCATGCTGGCAATCAGCGCTGCCTGCCGCTGCCCCACCGTCCAAGATGCAGGCGCAAGCAGCCGGTGGGCGACAGTGATGCGGGAATCCTGATGCGACATGATATCCCCATATCCTCTTTCTCAGGTGCGCTCTTTGCGATGCTGCCCAGGTCGCCCATACTGCGGCTGCGAACCTCTGGCATCACCGAATACGACAGGTCCCGCGTTATTGACCGCCTCCTCGAGACAGTGGTACGATACTCTATCGTATAGGTTGTTTTATGCACATTGTTGGGAAAGACGCTGTTCTGGCGTCCAGTATTTCGTTATTCCGTCGCGTAGCGTGTCTCCTTGTAGCCTCAGCCGTGCCTCCTCTTGCATGGATATAGTACAACGTGAGTACCGCGTCTATCTGGGAGATTGTTTCTCGCCACATCATCAAGGCAGCCACCCATGAATACCGACCAGCCGAAGAATTCCACCATTCGCACGCTTGAGCCAGCGTCAACGCAGCCATACGAAGCGACGCCCGCCACTGCCATAGCCATAAGCGCCGATGAGAGCGGTGGAACCTACGAAGTCACGCGCGATGATCTGCGCCGGACGAAGAAGCACCTGATCGCGGAGCTGGAGCGGCTGCGGGCGCGTGTGGCTGAATATGAAGCCAACGCCCAGACCCAGGAGCGTGACGACCGCCAGCGCGCCTATTCTTACTTGAGCGCACACCTGGCGTTCACCGATGCGGTGCTGGATAGCCTGGATCAGGGCGTCATTACGATAGATCACAACAGCCATGTTACCCTGATGAATCGCGCTGCCCGCGACATGTTGGGGTGGGGAACTGGCGAGTCGCTTGGCAAGCCCATTCATACGCTCATCCACTGCGACAACCCACCTCAAGCTCATACGCATCCTGAACACCCTGAACACCCTGAACATTCTGAACACTCTGAACGCGCTAAAGACGATGGCCTGAACGCCTTTTACGCGCGCCATGATGAGCAAGCGTGCCCATTTACTGATAGCAGGAACTGGCGGCAGGTACCGGAAATCCCGCGCTGGCCGGTGCTGAGCGCGTCGCATCGTTCTGGCGTCATTCGCCGCGAACATGATATCTTTACCCGCAAAGATGGTAGCCACATTCCCGTCGCCTATAGCATCTCACCGATTACCTGGCACAAAGAAATCACCGGACTGGCAATCGCGTTTGAAGATATCAGCGAGCAGCAGCGTATCGAGCAAGAACTGCGTGAGAGCGATAGCCGCTTCCAAGCGACGTTTGAAGCCGCCGCCGCAGGCATTGCGCTCGTTGCGCTCGATGGGCGCTTCATCCAGATGAACCAACGATTCAGCGAGATGATGGGCTATCCCCAGGAGGAGCTATTTCAGCGCACCGCGCAATCGTTGATCTTCGACCAAGATATCGCTGCTGCAACTGAGGTTGCCCACCGGCTGCTGAACAGCGAACAATCGCACATCGCCAGCGAAAAACGCTATATTCGCAAAGATGGCACGCTGCTCTGGGTCTATGGCAGCGTTTCACTGGTACGCTCGCCAGCAGGTGAGCCGCGCTATTTTATCAGCGTCATCGAAGATATCACCGACCGCAAACAACTCGAAGCCGAACTACACACCAGCAGACAACAGGCAGCGGACCGCGCGACGCAACTGGAAACCGTTTTCGAGGCTATCGCCGACGGCGTGATCGTGCTGGATGGGCAGGGGCGTCTCCAGCACACCAACGCTGCAGCGCAGAGGGTGTTGACGCTAATGACCAATGGGCATGAGTCGCCAGTGTTGGACTTTGCACAGTGGCAAGCCGCCACGCTGCGTAATGAGCGGGGTCAGCCGTTCACTAAAAACCAGCTACCGACCGCCCGTATCGTACACGGTGACGTGTTGACGGGCGCCAATGCCATGGAGGCGCAACTACAGACACAAGATGGGCGCACGCTGCACTATAATATCAGCGGGGCGCCGCTCCACGACTGCACAGGCGCTATGTCCGGCATCGTCTTGATGCTGCGCGATGTGACCGACCGGCGACGACTCGAACGCGAAACGCAAGTCCGCACCCATCAACTGGAAGCAACGCTCGAGGCGATGAGCGACGGCGTGCTTGTCTATGACGCCTCTGGCACTATCATCCATATGAACCGGGCGGCGCGACGCATCTACGGGATAGACGCCCAGCCCGACTTCAGCGGATTGACGGTGGAGGAACGGGTCAGCAGATTGCACCTGCGTGACGATCAGGGGCGTGCCTACCACAAAGGACCTGAGATTCTGCGCAATATCCTGGCGGGAAACGCGCTAAACGACGACCAGGCGATCCACCTGACGATGACGACGCTCGATGGGCGTTTCGCCCGTATCCAGATCACTGGCATGCCCATTCATGACGAGCAAAGAGCGATCAACGGCGCGGTTCTCGTTGTGCGTGATGTGACAGAACAGGCACAGCTTCAGTCTCGTTTGCATCAGATGGAGCATGCGATTCAGGAACATCCTGTGCAGAGCGAAACATCCGATGAATTTCTGACGCTGGCCAGCCAATCGCTCGAAGCGCCACTGGCGAATGTTCACCGGGCGCTGCGCAGACTCGCGCTACATACGGAACACTACCTGCGCACACAGCGCCGACAGGCGGCGACGGCAAATAGCAGCAGCAGTGCAAGCGATGGCGCAAAGCTGCGCAAGTATCTGCATCAGGCGCTACGCGAGGCTGAGCAATTTGAGCGCACCTTTAACGAACTACTCGACGTGAGCCGCATTCGCAGCCGCCAGTTGACGCTGCATCTGGCTCCCTGCGACCTGCTGGCGATTACACGGCAGGTGGTCAAACGGCTGCAAACAGCGCACCCCATGCGTGATATCCGTCTCGTTCCGCCCGCCAATCGCAGTCGTCTGCCGGTTCTGGCGGATAGCGCGCGGGTGGCGCAGGCGCTGACGCGCTATCTGCGCGACGCACTGCAATCCGCCCCGGCAGATCGCCCTATCACCATCACCCTCAATGGCGAGTCCGATGCGCAGGGCAGGTGGGCGCGGGTCGCCGTACAAGATGAAAGGCAAGCCGCCACAACAGACCAGCGGTTCGGCTTCGACCTCTCTATCTGTCGGGCATTGATTGAGTGGCAACGCGGACAGGTAGGGATGGAAAGCGCACTGGAAACAGGCGCAACCTTCTGGTTTGCGTTACCACTGATCAGTGGATAGTCTTGCCACTTACGATCAATCAGCGATGTGTAGCACGATGCGTCCGCGCCCGTGACCTGTCTGGCTGAGTTCATGGGCGCGGCTCGCCTCTTCGAGCGGGAAAACTTGCGCCAGTGTCACGCGGATTTCGCCCGCAGCGATCAGGCTGGCAATCGTTTGTAAGAGGCTGGTGGAGGGGTATGGCTGCGTCGCTGTGTTCTTGATGGCGCGAATACCGAGCGCCTGCGCCTCCTCCTGCGATGGCGGCTCGATCAGCGAAACCAGCACACCGCCCGGCCTGACAACCTGCATGGAGCGCCGCAGCGTTTCGCCACCAAGCGTATCCAGCACAACATCAACATCTCGTGCCACCTGCTCGAATGGCACGGTGGTGTAATCAATCACAGTTTCCGCGCCCAGCGAACGCACGAATTCCAGGTTAGCAGTCGAAGCGGTTCCAATCACCTGCGCGCCTTTCCAGCGGGCGAACTGGACCGCGAACGAGCCGACGCCGCCCGCCGCGCCATGAATCAGCACACGCTGGCCAGCTTGTACCCTTGCATTGTCGAAGAGCGCCGTCCAGGCGGTCGTTGCGCCGCCGGAGATGCTGGCTGCCTCATCGAAGCTGAGCGTATCCGGCTTGAGCGCCAGCGTTTCGACGGCAGCCGTTACATACTCGGCATACGCGCCCGTCGCGCTGCGCCCAAAGACCGCCTGCTCCGGCGCGAAGGCCGTCACGCCAGCGCCAACCGACTTCACCACGCCTGCGAATGCGCTGCCAGAAATATAGGGAAATGTCACCGGCTGAAAGGAGCGGAAAAGCCCCTGGCGAATTTTCCACTCCACCGGCAACACACCCACAGCATGCACTCGCATCAACACCTCGCCAGCTTGCGGCTCCGGGCGTGGCGCTTCTTCCAGTCGCAACGCTTCAGGTCCACCATACGCATGAACATGAATCGCCCGCATCGTCCGCTCTGTCATCTTATATGCGCTTTCTTTTCCGTCATGAACTCGTTCATGTGCAGAGTGTAGCGCGAGCAGATGACCTATCCATCCGGCAATGAATCAGGTTTCTCGTGTCCAAACGTTCAGGGGTGAGCCTGTTCCAAAGAACATGCCTAAACGTAGTTTAGGGTAAGATAAGTCTACTCTCTACTTCCGCACATAATTTTCATCATTGGACCAGTAGCTCCACTAGCTTTTGACGCGGACCAACAGGTAACGAAATCGGCCAGAGACAGGATGACCTGGGATGAGTGAATAATCGTTCCAACTGAGCGTATATACGCCACTCAAAGTATGCGGGATTTTTCGGTTTTTTGTCGTACCAACGGTAGCATTCGATGCCCACTCAAGTCTACCCGTAAGAATGGCTCCCTCATGGATGCGAAAGGCCGCATCAATAGAGCTTTCCCTTGCAGAAAGCGTCCAATAACTGCTGTCGTTAGTAAGAAGGACTGCATAGCCACTAGCAGTTGGATACGCCCTAACGATTCGCTCTAAACGTGAGATATCTTTAACAAAGTCATAGCGTTTAATGTCTTGCGCCGCCTGGTTCTTGAGTACATAGGTCTCACCGTCTATGGTGGTCTCTATCTCGCGTTTAGCATACTTCAGTTCAATTGCCAACTGGCTATCTGTGCCTCTCACCCATAAATCTAGATAGAGGGATTCACTAGGGATTGGCCTACATTCCAGGCGAACAGAAAGTTCAGGATGCAGTTCGTGTATCCGCCAGGCAAGCGCGTGCTGAAAGTCGGCTTCTGAATGGAACAGAGGCCGTACTTTTGCCAAACCAGTCAATATAATTGGCAGATCAAACATAAAATAACCCTCGCGCACCATTTCGGGCTTCCTCTGCTGTTAGAGAGCGTCGGCCAAAAACAGCCCGGTCGCTTTGGTGATGCGAATAGCGCCGTCAGTGGCGATCTGCTGCTCGATCTGGCGACTGAAGCGTTCTACGAGGTCCGGCGGTAAGTCGAGACCGGCGGAGATCGAGCGCAGATAGGCGATCAGCGGCGCAGCCTCAGTGACGATCAGGCCATCCGGAATCGTATCGAGGCGCACATTGGCGAACGCTGCCTCCAACTGCTCTGCGCCGTTTTCCAATGTGAACCCTTCTCCCTGAATCGCAGGCATGCGTTGCGCCAGTGCGGGGAGAAGGTCTGGCCGGTATGCCGCGATTTCCGGTAAATACGGCGCAATCATCTCATCGAGTTCGCGCATGTGCCCCGCGCCGTTGGTGGCGGCAAAGAGGTGCCCGCCAGCACGCAGCACGCGCCGCAATTCGGCCAGCGCGCGTGGGCGGTCCGGCACATGATAGAGCATGTAGTCGGCAACCACTGCATCAAAGGAGCTATCCGCAAACGGCAACTCCTGCACATTGGCGACGGCCAGCGTGAACTGTTCGCTGCGCGGCGCGACGGCAGCGCGTGCCGCCTCGATCATGCCGGGCGAGAAGTCGGTCAGCGTGACGCGCCAACCGGCGGGCAGGCGTTCCAGATTCTTGCGCCAGAGATCAGCGGGACCGCAGCCCACTTCGAGGATCTGCGCCTCCGGGCCGAGCGTGTCGAGCAGGTGAGTGAATATCCAGTGATGCAGGTCTTCACGGTTGGTGCTGAAGCGTTCGTGAAGCTGGATGCGGGCGTTGAGATTACCCGCGTCGGCATATTGGGTATTTAGCAAGTAGGATGCTTCGGTAGATGACACCGCTTATTCCCCCTCCAGCATCGGAATCTTCACGCCCAGCGTCCGCGCCGTCTCGATGGCTTCGTCGTATCCGGCGTCTACATGGCGCATCACGCCGGTGCCGGGGTCGTTGGTCAGCACGCGCGCCAGCTTCTCGGCTGCCTCATCCGTGCCATCCGCCACGATCACCACGCCGGCGTGCAGTGAATAGCCGATACCCACGCCGCCGCCGTGATGGAACGAGACCCACGACGCGCCGCTCGCCGTATTCAGCAGCGCATTGAGAACAGGCCAGTCCGCAATGGCATCGGAGCCGTCGCGCATCGCCTCGGTCTCACGGTAGGGCGAGGCGACGGAACCGGAATCAAGATGGTCGCGCCCGATGACGATAGGCGCCTTGACCTCGCCGCGCTTCACCAGTTCATTGAAGGCGACGCCCGCCTTGTCGCGCTCGCCATAGCCGAGCCAGCAGATGCGCGCAGGCAAGCCCTGGAAGTGGATACGCTCCTGCGCCATGCGAATCCAGCGGGCCAGCGCCTCGTCTTCCGGGAAGAGCCGCAGAATCTCTTCGTCGGTGCGGCGAATATCGGCAGGGTCGCCAGAGAGCGCAGCCCAGCGGAACGGTCCCTTGCCACGGCAGAAGAGCGGACGAATGAAGGCAGGCACGAAGCCAGGGAAGTGTAACGCATCCTCCACGCCAGCACGGAGCGCCTGCCCACGCAGATTGTTGCCATAGTCGAAGACGACTGCGCCTGCCTCATCCAGATCGAGCATGGCGCGCACATGTTCGGCCATCGAATCCAGCGAACGGCGCTCGTATTCCTGGGGGTCGCGCTGGCGTAGTTCGGCGGCAGCTTCCAGCGACATGCCAGCAGGAATGTAGCCGTTGAGCGCGTCGTGGGCGGAGGTCTGGTCCGTCACTAGCTCGAAACGCACATTGCGCCGCACCACTTCGGGGTAGATTTCGGCGGCATTGCCTAGCAAGCCAATGCTGCGCGCGACACCCTGTGCGCGATACTCCTCGGCGCGGCGCAATGCCTCATCCAGATTCGTCACCATCTCATCAAGATAGCCGGTATCCAGACGGCGCTGGATGCGTGTGGGGTCTATCTCTACGGCGAGGCAGACACCCTCATTCATGGTGATGGCCAGCGGCTGTGCGCCACCCATGCCACCCAGGCCAGCGGTCAATGTCAGGGTATGCTTGAGCGAGCCACCAAACTTCTGGCGCGCGGCCTCGGCAAAGGTTTCATAGGTGCCCTGCACGATGCCCTGCGAGCCAATGTAAATCCAGGAGCCGGCGGTCATCTGGCCATACATCGTCAGGCCCAGCGCCTCCAACCGGCGGAACTCATCCCAGTTGGCCCAATGCGGCACGAGGTTGGAGTTGGCGATCAGCACACGCGGCGCGCCTGGATGCGTGCGGAAGATGCCGACGGGCTTGCCGGACTGTACCAGCAGCGTTTCGTCGTTCTCCAGGCTGCGCAGCGAGCGCACGATGGCGTCGAAGCAGTCCCAACTGCGCGCCGCTCTGCCGGAGCCGCCATAGACCACCAGGTCGTCTGGCCGCTCCGCTACCTCTGAATCGAGGTTGTTCATCAACATGCGCAGAGCGGCCTCCTGCTGCCAGCCTTTGCAGGTCATCTCTGTGCCACGCGGCGCGCGAACGGGCCGGGGTCCGCTCTTGCCGGTCGTATTCGTGTTTCCCTGGCTCGCCATTGATCCAGCCGGTTGCTGCGTCATCGCCTCTGCTCCCTATGCTCAGAACTGTTATCAGCGCAAACTGCTACACAAATTGCCTTCGCACGATAACATGCGCGAGGCGACGGCGACAAGAGCGTCAAGAACAGGTAGGGCGACAAAAGACGAGAGAGGCGACAAGGGCGCTACGGCTGTGTATACTGGAGCTATCTCTCTGCATGATCTATTTTCTTCAGGAAGGGGCTGCATGTGGCGCATTTATATCCTGAAAATGGCCCGGCGAAAGAAACCACCAGTTCCGCTGAAATCCTTATCTATGAGACATTACGCGACCGACTCGACAATCAGTTTCAGGTCTATCATGCGCCGGTCTGGCAGGTAAAAGAAGAGAACGGCTATATCTCCAATGGCGAAGTGGATTTCATCATCGTTCATCCTGAAATGGGCGTCATCTTGATGGAGGTCAAGGGCGGCAGCATCAGTTACGACGGCGCCGCCGGGCAATGGATTAGCACCGATGTCAACTGGCAACCGCACAACATCAAAGACCCCTTCAAGCAGGTGAACGCCTCGATGTATGGGCTACGCAAGCGACTGCGCCAGACGGAGAAATTGAAGGCATTCGCCAAAGAATACGCGCTGAGCTATGGCATCTGGTTTCCCGATACCTACTGGACGCCCGGACAGGTGGCGTTGCCGCATATCGCCGATGAGATCGTCCTCGACGCCAAAAACATCCATGATCCGCTGGAAGGGTTGCAGCGCATCGTGAGCTATCACCAGAAGCGGCCACCAGCGCGTATGAGCGACGCGGCGCTGGCAGCGCTGGCAGGCATGCTCGCGCCTACGGTGCATGTGCAATCCACGCTGGCGGCGCAGATTGACCGCGACGCGCCACGCATCGAGCAGTTGACTCGTGAACAATTCGAGAAGCTAGATCAACTGTCGCGCTACCGGCGGCTCGCCGTGCGCGGCAGCGCGGGCACCGGCAAGACGGTGCTGGCAGTGGAGAAGGTTCACCGGCTCGCCGCTGCCGGGCTGGATGTGCTGTTCCTGTGTCGCAACAGCTTTCTGGCGCGCTGGGTGGAACGCCGCTTCAGCCAGGAACCTGACGAGATTCGCCAGCACATAGACACCGCCTATCTCGAAGAACTCTGCGCGCTGCTGGCGACCAACGCAGGCATCGCCTATCAGGTCGGCAACGGCGACAGCGATGAGAAAATCGCTTCATCGCTGAAGGCCAGCTTCGATGCCCTCAAAGCGGAGAACAAGGTCGTCGCCTATGACGCGATTCTGGTGGATGAGGCGCAGGATATTGGCCGCCCCATCTGGCCCTATCTCCAACGGCTGCTACGCGACCAGCAGGATGGTCTGCTATACGCCTTCTACGATCCGGCACAGAGCGAAAACGGCCTCGACGACGATTGGAGTCCACCGCTGGGACGTGGCAAACGCAACAAGCCGCTGACCATCAACTGCCGCAACACCAGGAGCATCTTCGCGCTGATGCAGCGCTTCTACACCGGGCTGGATGATCCGGTCTGCCTGGGACCGGAGGGCAGTCCGGTGCAGTTCATCGCGCCGGAGCAGTGCAAGCCGCGCGCCGAGTTTGCCGGTGACTACGAGAAGGAGGCGCTGGCACAAACGCTCGACCGGCTCATCGGTGAAGAAAAAGTCGCGCCGGAAGATATTCTCATCATCACCTGCCGTTCGCGGATGAAGAGTCGTTGGCTGCATCAGCGCCAGTTGGGTCGCCACAAACTCACCTGGCAATCAGACAAGATGATGCCGGGACACGTCGCGCTCTCGCTGGTGCGTTCGGCGAAAGGGCTGGAACGCAAAGTAGTGATTCTCAGCGAACTGGACGGCCTGGAAGGCATTACACGGCCCCGGCGCGATAACCTGCTCTACATCGCCATCTCACGAGCCATGTTCCACCTTATCGTACTGGGCACGGAGGACACTCTTACGCCGCGATGAACTCGCGTGCGAAAAAGCGCAGGGTGTTCAGGTCGAGGATGTCAGGAAAACCGAGAATCAACTCCTGGACACCGGCAGCCTCCAACTCCGCCAGACGCCTGCGGATGGTATCAGGACTCCCGATCAGCGCACCAGCGGCCACCGGACGGCCACGCAGCGCGGCAGGGAACTTGGCCTGCGCCTGCTCGTCGGTCTCGCCGAGGCAGCAGAAAGCCCCTGCTGTGCGGCGGATGCTCTCATAGTCACGTCCGACTGCCTCGCAGTGCGCTCTGAGGACGGCGAACTTGTGCCTAAGCGTCTCCGCATCGCCAAAGACGTTGCAGGCATCGGCATAGCGTGCGACCAGCCGCAGCGTCACCTGTTCGCCGCCACCACCGATCAAGATGGGAATATGCGGCTGCTGCACGCCTTTGGGCTGATTGATCGCGCCGCGCACATGATAGTATTGGCCCTCGAAAACCGCTTCTTCCTGGGTCCACATCGCGCGAATCACCTGCACCGCCTCGCCAAGACGCCGCAACCGCTCCGGGGTGTCGGGGTAGTCGTAGCCATAGCCACGATACTCGTGTTCACTCCAGCCCGCGCCGATGCCAAAGTTGAGCCGCCCATGACTCAGCACGTCTACTGAGCTGGCCATCTTGGCGAGTAGCGCGGGATTGCGGTAGCCAGCGCACGTGACCGTCTGGCCGATGCGGATACGCCGGGTGTCGCGCGCCAGGGCTGCGGTGGTCGTCCAGCACTCGAACGTGATCTCTTGCGAGGGGCGAGGCGTGGTGTGAAAGTGGTCCACCAGCCAGGCGGAGGTGAAACCTACCTCTTCGGCGGTCTGCGCCACGCGCGTCATCCTCTCATACGCTTCTACTGGGTCCGCAATGCCCACCAATTCCATGTTCCAGCCCTGCGGCAGCGATACTCCAAATTGCATTGTCATCGTAGTTACCTCCATGCAACTACTATGACCGCACGCGGCCCAGATAACCAGCGTGTGATTATCGTAGGATTGCGAGTGATAGGATAGCGAACAAAAGCAGTGATGAGCTAGAACTCCGGCAGCTACATGGCGCCATTCGTCTGATCTTCGCGCAAGAGTGCGGCAGTCTCGGCGTCGGCGGGGAAGAATGACTCGATGGCGAGTTCAGCGACAGTGATATCGAGCGGCGTGCCAAAGGTTGCCACGGTGCTGAAGAAGGACAGCTCACTGTTGCCGTGGCGCGGACTGCGGATATGCAGCGAGGCGACGAAATCGCCGGGACGTGGAAGCTCAACATCAGGCATGGGCTGGTCGCAGGGATAAGATTGCAGTTCATTGTAGAGTTCGGTGAGCGCAGGGTCAGTCGTCAACGCAATCTGGCGTTTCAAGCGGCTGAGCAGGTGCGCCCGCCACTCACCCAGGTTGATGATGCGCGGCGCGAGGCCGTTGGGATGCAGAGCAATTCGCAGGCAATTGGCCGGATGCGCAAGCAACTCCGGAGCAGCTCCTTCGGTAAATATCGAGGTGCTGGCGTTCATATCAACGATAGTTCCGCGATAATCCACTACCAGCGCCGGATATGGCTCGTGGCCGGTCAACACCTGACGCACCGCCGCGCGCACCGCCTCCATCTCCGGCGAATCCAGCGCGGTCTCGGCATAAGCGGGAGCATATCCGGCAGCCAGCAGCAAATGATTGCGCTCACGCAGCGGCACATTGAGTTGCTCGGCAAGATGCAGCACCATCTCACGGCTCGGTTTTGCGCGTCCCGTCTCTACGAAACTGAGGTGGCGCGACGATATCTCCGCCTGGATAGCGAATTCGAGCTGGCTCAGCCGTCGCTGCTCGCGCCACTCGCGCAGCAGTTCACCAACTGGACGCGAACGCTGCCGGTCAGCCGCCGCCTGCTGCCTATTTCGATGATCGCCGCTGCTGACGTCTCTAGCACGCTGCACATGCTGTACATGCTGTATACCCTGCATTTCGCTCTCTATCTCTTTCTTCGCCAGGACTGCGTTCGCCTACCGGTCCATTCGCGCCACATCCATCTCACGTTATCAAGAGTACTCCCCATACTCACGCTTTCGCCATTACCTCGCAGGTAATTGTGATGCGTCAATTGCGCAACTACAATGTGCGCCGTCACACGCTGACCCTGCATCCCGGGCTAAGCCACGAGCAGGCGTGACTGAAATTGACCCTCTTAGCAACCTCACTGAAACGAGAAAAGCGCACATGACAAGTACGTATCAACTCCACGAGACACAGGCAGCCGAGGCGACCAAAGACGCCAGGCAGCCGCGCATAATTGCTGGCCTACGCCACTGGGCCGCGCTGATTGTCATACTCTCCGGCACCTTCATGGTCGCGCTGGATTTCTTCATCGTCAACGTCGCCATCCCCTCGTTGCAGGTGGAATTGCACGCTAGTTCAGGAGCCATTCAACTCGTCGTTGCCGGCTATGGACTGGCGCTGGCCGCTGGACTGATTACCGCTGGACGGCTGGGCGACCTCTTTGGGCGGCGGCGCATGTTCGCGCTCGGCCTGGCACTGTTCACGCTGACCTCGGCCATCTGCGGTCTGGCGCCTACGCCGACTATTCTGGTGCTGGCGCGCGTGGTGCAGGGGATGGCGGCGGCATTGCTCTCGCCACAAGTGCTGGCGATGCTTGGCATTGTCTACACCGGCGAAGATCGCGCCCGCGCCTTCACGATGTATGGGTTGGCGCTGGGCTTCGCGGCGGTCCTCGGCCAGTTAATCGGCGGCCTGCTGATTCAGTCCAATATCGCCGGGCTTGGCTGGCGTACTTGCTTCCTCATCAACGTGCCCGTCGGCATTGTTGCGCTGTTCCTGACGCCGCGCATCCTCGCTGAATCGCGGTCGGAGCGCCGGGCGCGGGTTGATCTCATCGGGGCAGTCCTTGTCACGCTGGGGCTGGTCGCCATTGTGCTGCCGCTCATCGAGGGGCGCGCGCTCGGCTGGCCAGGATGGACATGGCTCTGTCTGGTGGCTTCGATGCCGCTAGTGCTGGCGTTTATCGTCTATCAGCGCCGGCTTAGCGCATGTGGACGCGCGCCACTGCTCGAACTGTCGCTGTTCCGTGAGCGTGCGTTTACTGTCGGCCTCGTGACCACGCTGCTGTTCTTCGCGGGAATGGCCTCGTTCTTCCTGGTGTTAGCGCTCTATCTGCAAGAGGGTCGCGGCCTCAGCGCCCTCGCCGCCGGAACGACCTTTACGCTGCTCGGCCTGGGATATCTCGTGGCCTCGCTCTACGCGCAGCGGTTTACGCGCAAGTGGGGGCGTCAGGCGCTCGCCATCGGCGCGCTGGTCATGGGTGCAGGTCTGGCGGTGCTATATATCACCGTCATGGACATGGGTGTCACTGGTCCCATCATACTGCTTGCGCCAGGGCTGCTGCTGGACGGCGCTGGCATGGGTCTGGTCCTCGCGCCACTGAGTTCGTTAGTGCTGGCAGGGCTTGCGCCGCAATACGCGGGAATCGCCGCCGGAGTCCTGGCAACGATGCAGCAGGTGGCCAATGCGTTTGGCGTGGCGATCATCGGCATCATCTTCTACGGCACGCTTGGCCAGCGCAACCCACTGAGCGCCTATCCACACGCATTCGGCGCCAGCCTGATCTATCTGATCGCGCTTGCCGTCGCAGTGGCCATGCTGCTCCAACTGCTACCACGCAAGCGATAATGATGGTTCCCTGGTTATCTGGAGCGGTTGAGCGTCGAGAAAAAGCCAAACACGGCGGCAACTGCTCCCATAAACCCAATGTACCAGAGCAAATTGAGTTCGCTCTTAAGGGTAAAGGGTTGATATTGCATATCAGCTAAGGGATGAAAGGGGAGTAAATAGGCCACAATTGCAGCGCCATTGCAGAGTCCCATAACCAGAAGAGCGGCGACGATAGCGAAAATGATAGCCTCGCGCAAGCGATGTGTACGCATCAGCTTCTATTGCCTCCTTTCCCTGCTGACATATACGTCAATCGCTCGCCTGTGCTCACCCAGAACAGGTGTATAATGAAGGAATATTGCGAGCAACAGCCAATAGGGGGCGAGGAGATAGAGCGATGAGCGAAGCAACCAGCATAGCAGAACTATTCGAGACGATGAGCTATGGTCCCGCGCCGGAGTCGGCAACGCCCGCGCGGGAGTGGCTGGCGGCACATGCCCCACGGCTCGGCCTCTTCATCGGCAACGAGTGGCGTGCGCCATCTGACGGCGACTATTTCCCCAGCGTCAACCCGGCCACCGGGCAACCGCTGATCGAGATTGCGCAGGGCAGCGACGCGGATGTCGCAGCGGCGGTGACTGCGGCACGCGAGGCGTTCCCCGCTTGGAGCGCGACACCGGGACACGTCCGCGCGCGCTACCTCTACGCCATCGCCCGGCAGGTGCAGAAACATTCGCGTCTGCTCGCTGTCTTGGAGACGATGGATAACGGCAAGCCGATCCGCGAGACACGCGATATTGATATCCCGCTGGTCGCGCGCCACTTCTATCACCATGCCGGTTGGGCGCAATTAATGGCCAGCGAACTGCCGGATATGCGGCCATTGGGCGTCGTCGGGCAGGTCATCCCCTGGAACTTCCCACTGCTGATGCTCGCCTGGAAGATTGCGCCTGCGCTGGCGACCGGCAATACCGTCGTACTCAAGCCGGCGGAATTTACTTCGATCACCGCTATCGCTTTCGCTGAGATTCTGCAAGAAATCGGCTTGCCGCCGGGCGTCGTCAACATCGTCACCGGCGACGGACGCACCGGCGCGGCGCTGGTCAATTCGCCGGATGTCAACAAGATCGCCTTCACCGGCTCAACCGAGGTCGGGCGCATCATCCGGCGGGCGACGGCGGGCAGCGGCAAGCATCTATCGCTAGAATTGGGCGGCAAGTCGCCGTTCATTGTCTTCGAGGACGCCGACCTGGATTCCGTGGTCGAGGGCGTGGTGGACGCCATCTGGTTCAACCAGGGGCAAGTCTGCTGCGCTGGCTCGCGGCTGCTGGTGCAGGAGGGTGTGGCAGAGAAGTTGATAGCGAAACTGCGCACGCGGATGGAGAAGCTGCGCGTGGGCGATCCGCTGGATAAGGCCGTAGATATCGGAGCGATCATCGCGCCGGTGCAGCTCGAAAAGATTCAGCGGTTGGTGCAACAAGGCGTGGATGAGGGCGCAGAGATGTGGCAGCCGGGCTGGGCCTGCCCAACCGATGGCTATTTCTTTCCACCGACGCTCTTCACCAATGTCTCGCCAGCGGCGACGATTGCGCAGGTGGAAATCTTTGGGCCGGTGCTGGTGACGATGACCTTTCGCACGCCCGCCGAGGCTGTTGCGCTCGCCAACAACACGGCCTATGGGCTGGCGGCGAGCATCTGGAGCGAGAGCATCAATCTGGCGCTTGATGTGGCGCGCGGCATCAAAGCTGGCACCATCTGGATCAACAGCACTAACGTCTTCGACGCTGCCTCTGGCTTCGGTGGCTACCGCGAGAGCGGCTTCGGGCGCGAAGGTGGCCGCGAAGGACTCTTCGAGTACCTGCAACCTGCCTGGGAGACGACCCCCACCCCTAGCCCCTCCCCCGTGAACGGGAGAGGGGAACCAGGCTCCAACGGCCATAAGCGCGGCAAAAAGCACCACGCCGATATCTCCGCCTCTGCCGCCGCCATCTCCACCAACGGTGCTACCACGTCCCCCCTCTCCCGCTTAACGGGGGAGGGGATGGGGGCGTTCCCACCGATTGACCGCACGCCCAAGCTCTTCATCGGCGGCAAACAGGCGCGACCAGACTCCGGCTACAGTCGCCGCGTCTTGAGCGCAGAGGGGCTGCTGCTTGGCGAGGTGGGCGAGGGCAACCGCAAGGACATCCGCAACGCCGTAGAGGCGGCGCACGCGGCGGCTGGCTGGGCGAGCGCGACAGGCCACAACCGCGCGCAAATCCTCTATTATCTCGCGGAAAACCTTGCTACCCGTGCCGCCGAATTCGCCGCGCGCATCGCCGCGATGACGGGCAGCGCGCCGGATGAGGCGGCAACCGAGGTGGAGCGCGCCATCGAGCGGCTCTTCACCTATGGCGCCTGGGCGGACAAATATGACGGAGCCATTCACCAGACGCCAATTCGCGGCATGACGCTGGCTGTGCCGGAACCCATCGGCGTGCTGGGGCTGGTCTGCCCGGACGAGTATCCGCTGCTGGGTTTCGTCTCGCTGGTCGCGCCAGCCATCGCAATGGGCAACCGCGTGGTGGCCGTCCCTTCCGAACGCTATCCGCTCAGCGCCACCGACTTCTATTCGGTGCTGGAAACCTCTGATGTGCCAGCGGGCGTCGTCAACATCGTGACGGGCGCGCGTGAAACATTGGCGAAGGTGCTGGCTGAACACGACGATGTGGATGGCATCTGGTACTTCGGTCCGGCAGAGGGCGCGTCTGCCGTGGAAAGCGCCTCCGCTGGCAACATGAAACGCACCTGGACCAGCGACGGCGCACACCGTGCCTGGCTAGACGCCACGCAGGGCGAGGGACAGGAGTTTCTGCGCCAGGCCACGCAGGTCAAGAACATCTGGGTGCCGGTGGGCGAATAGCACCATGATAGTCACATGCTCACGAGGCGGCGCTTACGTGGCGGGCGCGGACGGTAGGCGTGCGGGACAGTGTGGGTCAGCGTGTTCAGCGTCCAGACGCCGGTGGCGCGCGGCGAAGCGGCGAGCGGCTGGCTGATGTTGGGGACCGTGTTGGTGGCGGAGGCGGTATTTGCGGCGGCCAGCAGCGCCTCATCATCGAAGACGACCGTGCCGATGGGCGTCCAGCGGAAGTGATAGCGTGGATAGCGCATGCCTATCTCGCGCGTGCTGGCGGTCTGCGGATTCCACTTGACGGCCAGGGCAAACTGGCCATCCGGCCTGCCGTGCAGCAATGGATCGAAGCGCCCGCCGTGGCGGGTTACGCGGCTGCGCAGGCTGATGGTATCAGGATCGTCCACGCTGTTCGCCCAATCCACCAGCCGCTCGATATGATAGCTGGAACGGTAGCGCAGCGGCACCTGTCCGTCGGCGGTCAACGTGGCATCGCCAAGCAGCAGCGCCACATCGGTTACATGCTGGTCGCGCAGCAGATGCTCGATATCCAGACTGAGCAATCGCTGGAAGAGGTTGGGGTCGTGGGCATAGATCGGTGGCGCCTGCATCGCCTCCGGCAGATTGATGTTGATCTTCGCCGCCAGTTCGCGCAAGTCTTCATAAATGTAGGCAGCGACGCGCTCGGTGGCGCTCAGCAGCGATTTCGCCGTCATCACTTCGATGCCGACGGTGTGGTGAATCGTCGTTTCCGAGGTCGCGGCGTAGGTGGTGACGGGTCCCACACTCATCGACGCGCTCGTGTTATTGCTGTTGTTCATGCTGTTCATGCTGTACATATTGTTCATTCCGCTAGTAGTTCCGCTCATCATGCGGCTCCTCCCTGAGCGCCGCCCAGCGCGCTATAGAGGCAGGCGAAGACGGTAAAGAGACATAGCACCGTAATCGGCGCATTGAGTTGTTCTTTCAGCAGACCGATGAACAGTCCCAGCAGCAAAAGCAGCCCGTAGGTCAGCAGCAGCGGGCGAATCTTCGAGGTGTTGGTAATGGCGCGCAGCCCACGTATGATGGCGAAACGTTCGCCATAAGGCGTTTCGATGAGCCAGTGGACCAGTAGATAGAGCAGGAACCAGATCGCCGCGCAGCCCGCGACGATAATGAAGACCTGCACGATGCCCGCATAGTGGCCGAAGCTACAAATCAGCGAGCCGGCAACACAGGTGTTCCCCGGCCCATACCAGTAGAGGTAGTAGCCAACCAGAATGACTGGATTGAAGAGGACCGTCGCTAGCAGCGCCAGCCGTGGTGAGCGCGTTTCGCTGCGCGCCTGCGGTTGGGCCGACTGAAGCGGCGCAGACGGCGGATACTGTGGCAATGATGAGTTATGTGATGTATTTGGATACGCCATTGTGTTTGGACCTCTACTGGCCGTCAAATGAATCCGCGCCTAAGCGCCTGCGGCAACGAAGTCTTGCGCGTGTAGGCTAGGACCAGGCAGGTATCATGAGACGCCTTGCGCTGGCTTATACCAGCTTGGGCCAGCGGGAATGTTGGTATGCGCGTCCCAGCCGGCGGGCCAGAACGCCGGAATCGCGCCGCCCGGCTGAAGCCGCAGCAACCCTAACCATTCGTCGTCGTCAATATGCAACAAGACCGAGCCGGACGCCTGATCTTCTTTCATGATCGTGCGGCGGAACTCTTCACGCGCCGCCACGAAAAGACCGCTGCGAGGCGCGGGCGTCGCTGGTTTATAGAGTATCGCCGCCTGGCGCACGAGCCGGTCGAAAATGCCAGAAGACTCCGAGGCGGGCATCGCTTCCAGCGCCGCGCCGATGCTCACCATATCGCCGGTAAGGTACGGCTTCACCACTGTCAGGGCGAACTCACGCACCGGATGCTTCAGTTCTTCCGGCGTCGTCTCCAGCAGATTGATGCCCTGCAACTGGTTGCGCAGATACGGCAGCATCGAAGCGGTAGTGCGGTGCCAGTCTGCAACGCCGTTGGTGGTGCGCCCAGCGATAGATTCGTTGCTGCGTCTGATGGAAACATCCTGCTCAAAGCGGCGCAGGTTATAGTCATGGCGGCGCAACACGTGCCGGTTGGCGAACAGCACATCACGCCGTCCCGTTGCGCCATCGAAGAGGTCTTGCTCCACGCTTTCAGCATCACGCTCCATGACCTCCGCCACGCTCGTCAGGAATGTACTCCACTCCAGCAGGCGATCCAGCAGACGCCGCACGCGATGGTGCAGGCCGGTGAACAGTGCAGCGCGGCGCATATCCTCATAGAGTTCGCACTGGTAGGATTGCACGCGACGGTAGAGCAGGCGCAGATCTTCCGCCGCCTGCCGCTCCAGCCAACGTTGATAGGCGATGAATCCCCAGCCAAGCAATCCAGCGATCAGCAGCAGCACCGCCGTCAACACCGGAATCGCCAGCAGGTTGTGCGCAAACCACTGTTGCGGCAGCAGGAGTTGCCCCAGCAGCACGCCCGCAGGCACAACGCCAATGGATGCGCCGATGATCGCCGCAATCGAAGGGCGGCGGCTACGCTGCCAGCGATAGCGCAGACTCAATTGATCTATCAACTCTTGCACCCAGGCTTGCTCTGTACCTGACGTTTGCGCATCTCTTGTATCATCATCCGCATCTGTCGCGTCAACATTGCCGCTAGCTGCGCCGCTCTGCCACGTGGAAACTGAGCCAACTGGAACAGATGAAGTCGGATTGGAAGCGCGCGCGCTCTTCTCCTGCGCCTCTACGGTCCAGGGGCCGAGGGAGCGCAATTCCATATCGGCAAGGAAACGCTCAAAGGCCAGTTCGCGGTTCTCGCGCTTCGTCGCCAGCCGGTCCTGCTCGACGGCCAGCAGTTGATGCACTTCGCTCATATAGGCGCGCGCCTCGGCAATGCCCGCAACGCCGCGCACCATGAGGTCGTTCGCCTGCTGGCCCAGGTCGCGCTCACGCTCATGTTCGTAGCCTTCCCAGCGCGCGCGGACGGCATCCTGCCATTGCGCAAAGCCATGCGTGGCCTTCTCGTTCTGCTGCGCCAGCACCTCCGGCAAATCCTGATAATCGTTGATGAAACGTCCGAACTCCGAGTAATTGAAATGACGGAAAATCAGGCCGCCATCGGGCTTTTCGCGTCCGAGGCCGCCGGACTGCGCGAGCGCGGCGGCGCTGAGATGCGGCGAGGGTCGCCCGCCACGCATCCTGGCGTCGCTATCACGAATATCGCCGTTGAGGTCAGCAATGAAAGCGGCGGCACGCTGCTCTGCCTCTGGGAAGTTGGCCGCGCGTTCGTCCGGCGTCTCGCGCGGCGCCCATTCGCGCAGGAGTTGCGCGCCGAGCCGGTTGGCGCAGTATTGCTCCGCCTGCGCGCGCGGAAACGTCAGGCGGCACGCGCCCATGCCACTGATGCGCTCATAAGGATATTTCACCATCTGCGGCAGGCTACGGCGTAGCGACATCTCGAACTCATGGGTGATGGTCATGCCGGTTGCCGTCATGACGAAGATCGCTTCAGCCGCCGCGAACGGCACGTCATAGCGCCCGGCCCAATAAGTGCGCTGCTCGCCTTGCGCCTCGAAGAGATAGGCAAAAGACGCCAGCGCCTTTTCGCCATTGGTATCCATCAACAGCGCGTCCCAGGGCTGGCCGCCACACAGGTTGTCGTGCGCTTGATGCGCCACCGGATCGTGCGGAGGAATGTTTGCCAGCGCCAGCAGCACCAGCGCCTCGACATGCTCGCTTGCCATCGCCATCTGAATGATGTCGGCAATCGGCACCAGCAGCGGCGACTCTACGGCGGCGGCAATCCAGACGACCGCCGACATCTTCGAGACGGCAGAGACATCATCCTGGATACGAGTGATCGTCGCGTCATCCAGCACACCACTGCGCGGCACAGTTCCCGGTGGCACAGTGCGCGCATCCTGGCCGCGTAACGCCTCCACTACCAGGAGCGGCAGCGGCGTCGGCGGCGCACTCGTGGCCCCATTGCCAGTGAACGCCGCATGCTCCATCACTGCTGTCAGGTCCGGGTCGAACCAGCGCCCGATGAGTTGCCCCTGCGCATCGAAGGCTTCATCCTCGACGGCAAGCACCGCTACGCCAGCCCGGCGGGCAGGGTCCAGGCTCGGCAGCAACAGCGCGAGTTGCTCGCCAATCTCTTTCCCCGCCGCGCCGACGCAGACAACAATCGTCGGGCGGAAATGCAACGGTATGACCGTACTCACGAGTTCCCTCTATTTCCCGCTTAGCACCAACCGCTCATCGCATTTCTACTGGTCTATTGACCTACTGGACATCAGGTGGCTGATTGCTCCGATAGCCAGAGAGCAATCCACCGGTGCCGCTGCCCTGGTCTGGCGCGCGATGATTCTGCGCGCCCGCTGGGCCGGTTGCGCCATAGCGCCCACCACCAGAGACGCCCGCCAGTGGGTCGCGATAGACACCAGCGCCATTGGTCCCATTCGCGCCATTCGCGCCATTGGCGCCGTTCGCCACGTCGCCGCCCATCCATTGTGGGCGATTGCCTGCGCCGCGATGGATATTGCGGATGACCCGTTGTGGCAGATTACGGCCCTGCGGGTCGCCCAACGCCTGACCACTCATCACCAGCCGCTCCATCTCACCACAGCTAAAGACCGGAGCATTGGTGCTGCCATAGACACCTGTTGTGACCCCCAACCAGGCATTCTCGTGCTGCAAAAACTCGCCCATGCTGCTGTTGATTTCCTGGAAATAGTCAGGAATCGTGCCCAGGCTGATGCCGTGCTGGCCATAATCGAGTTGCATGCGATGCGGGTCTATTGCCTTCGAGAGCATCGGCGCGGACCCCTGGCTGGCGACGGTGCCGATACGGTTGCGTGCGCGCTCCAGGATGCGCTGCTGCGCGCCGTCGCGCCAGTGCATGCCAAGATAGAGGCTAGTGCTGAGATTGGTCGTGCCGCTGGTCCAGAGCTGATCCTCGAAAGCCACCAGCTTGCGTGCCAGCCCACCGATATGCTGGAGATGCGTATACAGCACATCCTCCACCTTCACATCTTCGCGCTCATCCTCGTTGACACAGCAGGTGCGCACCAGATCGAAGAGGTTCATACGATAGAGCTGCGGTAGATAGAACTCATCACGCAGGAATTGCACCAGCCGGTCGCGTAGCGCCTCTGGGTCAATCACCATCAGCCCGCTCTGGTCGTGGTAGCGTTCGTCCAGCCAGGTCGAGAAGTTGCGCGCGTGGTCCTCCGCTGTGGTGCTGGCAGAAAGCTGCTCATAGAGCTTCTGCACCGGCGGCGAGGAGCCGTCTGGATTCTTCATCCCCTTCATCAAGGGCAGGTCAAAGATATGGCGGCGGTGGACGTGCATATCATCCAGTTCGCCGCGCCAGGCCGTCGAGGAAGTCGCCGCTGTGGTCAACTGGCGCGTCACGTCATTGCTATCCAGCTTGCGGCGATACTGCGCCGTGCGCGCCAACTCGTCGTCAACATAGTGCAGCAGGCGCTGCAACAACTGGCGGCGCTCATCGTAGACGGCGGCCTTGACATTGCGGCGCTGCACCCGGTTGAAGTCGTCCGTTACCGCTGCGATGGCGCGGTCACGACGGCCCATGATCGGCCACGCCTGAAGCATTTGCCGCCAGAGAACGTGATCGAGTTGTGCGCGGCGTGGCGCGTTCTGATCGCGGAGCGCGTGCAGCGCGGCGGTGTAGATGCGCTGGCGCGATTGCAAGCGGCGCAACTGCTCGCCAAGCGGCTCTTTACGGATACTGCTGATCTCACGCAATTCCGATGCTTCGAGCGCCTGCGATTCTTCTTTGAGCTTATTCGTCACCAGTTCGATCTGCTCGCGCAGCCGTGCCTCGTAGCCATCCAGCTTGGCGCGGCCCGCCGACTGAAACTGCTCATCCTTGAAGGGCGGCAGTGGCGGCGGCTCCAGTGCGCGCTCCCATTCGGCAACGCGACCCATCTCTTCGCTATTCAACTCAAAGGTGGCGCCGCTCATGTCGCCACGGAGATATGGAAGCACTTGCGCAGCGGTCAACTGCGCGAAGGCTGTGGCCGTCTCCACCGCCGGGAAGGCTACTTCCAACGGACAGGTGGTGCCGAACATCGTCGGCAGCCCGTTGCCGTCATAGTTGCCCAATGTCTTGCGGTCCACCGCCTTCGAGCGTTCCAGGAAACCGACGCCAGACGCATTGGTGATGCGCATGAAAATGTCGAGGCCGATGATACGCGCCGCGTGCTGCGCCGAGGTCATATTGGTCTGCCCGAAGAGGAACACCTCATTGGCGATGGTATCGCCACGCAACGTGTACGGCGTCTTCATCAAGTATTTCTTATAGGGACCACGGTGCCCGCTGGGGTCGCTGGGGTCCGGCTGGCCACGCGCAATGCTCAGGGCGATTAGTTCGAGTAATGTCGCCGTGCCATTGCTCTTGCGCCAACTGACATCGTTGGATTCCGCCTCGGCAATGCGTTCCGGCAACAGGCAGAAGATATTCAGCCGGTGCTTGAGGTTGAGTTGCAGCGCGCGATGGCGTGTCATTACGGCGATATCCGGCAAGATACCGCTGCCCGTGCCGCCGCCCAGGAACGACACGATGTTGATCTGAATCTCGGTGACGGGCGTAGCGTTCTGGTGCGAATCCAGCGCGCCAAGCGAGGAGAGCGCCGTATCCAGCAATTGCTCGATTTTAGCGCGGTCCGTACATGCAGCGACATGCCCGTTGTTGCGGATGCCACCAGCGCCGTTGTCAAAGGCTTCCGGCGTCTTGTTGGGAATGTAGGTATGCTCGGCAATCTTGGGATCGAGTGGGTCGGCATAGGTGATGCCATGCGCGATGCTGATCTTGAGGTCGAACTCCTTGAGGACGCCAGGGTGCGCCTTGCGGAACTGCACCACCTCAGCGGGCGGCGAATCAATATCCAGGAAGACGAGCGCCACGCGGCGGCGATCATGCTCGGAGAGATAGACGAGCTGGTTCATCACTTCCAGCGCCGAATAGGCGGGGGTGCTGCCCAGAAATATATTGAGCGACGGCACCTTGATTTGTGGCTCAATCAGCGAACGCGGTTGATCTTCCTCGATGGCCTGCGTGTAATCCACTACCATAACAAACACCCCCTGCACTTTTGGACCTCACCCCCGGCCCCTCTCCCATAAGGAGAGCGGAGATCAGAGGTGCTGCACATGGCAAAACAGTTCCCAATAGCTACCAAGCTACTAATCGTCGTCATCGTAGCGCGAGCGACGGCCCCGTCCGCGCCCGCGTGGCTTATCGTAGTCGTCGTCATCGTCGTAGCGCGAGCGGCTGCGGCTACTGGCGCGGCGCGACCGGCGATCATCGTAATCGTCATCGTCGTCATCGTATGAGCGGCGGCGCGCGAAGAGTCCTGCGCCACGCCGTCCGTGCCCGGCGTCATCGTTATCATCGGTCGCCGGGCGCGTGCCCAGTACCCGCTTCATCAGTTCGGCGCGCGTGTCGAGCTGTCCATCATCACTCTCCGCGCCACGCCTGCCGCCGGCCTCCACAGTGTAGCGCACGCGGCCATCGCTGCTGGAAAGTTCGGCGTTGGCGGCGGAGAACCAAGTGGTGGGCACACTGCCACCTGCCTGACGATAGTTGTCACGGGCGTTAGTGCCGCGCACAGAGACACGTCCACCACGCCCGAAGCGGAAACGCAGGCCAGGATCGAGACCCATCTGACCGGACTCTACGATGCTCGGCTGGAAGAAAGCCAGCGGACGCCGCGCCCGCGCGAATTCGTCGGCGCCGCCAGGCGTGCTGACCACTGCGCCGCGCGGCTTCGGCGCCAGGATATAGCGGATGAGCAGCACAATGAAGGCCAGTATCAGCAGATAGAGCAGCGTGAAGAGATAGGCGCGCAGGCGCTGGCTCATGGTATTGGGCACGATGGTGACGTTGACCGTGCGCGTCACATGCGTCAGGTCGCCATGCGAGACGTTGTACGCGCCCTGTGTCGTCAGCGCCAGCGTATACGCGCCGTCGGCATCCGAGGGGAAGACCAGATGGAATGCGCCGTTGCCATCGTTGACGAACGTTACCGGAACCTGCGTGGTCGAGCCTGCGCGGGTCGCCGTGCCAGCCACCGTCGCATCGCTATACGGCTTGCCGTTGAGTTCAATCTGCCCCTTCACCACGGCGGAGGGTTGGGCTGGAAGCCCACCGAGCGGCCAGCCGCTGAAGAAACTGACGAACGGCAGGCTATAGAGCAATTCCAGCGGCTTATCCCACTGTGTGACATCCACGCTGACCGGCTGTGTTGTCGCCTGCCCCTGCGCGCCGATCAAGAGCGCAGACGGAAAGAGGTCCACCCGCACGATTTCCTGCGCGGTGAGGACATCCTCGCTGGCGGCGTGCGCCTTGACGGTGATCTGATACGAGCCGGTCGGCGCGCTACCCGGAACCGTCACCGTTGCGCTGTAGGTGCCGCTGCCGCCCTGGTCCGCCAGCACGACATCCTGCGCAAAGGGCGTCGCCGTATCGCCAACGTAGGAGACGGTGCCCGTCAGGCTGAACTGCCCGCCACTCACCGGCGTGCCCTGGTTCGTCAGTTGCGCTGAGACGGTGAACGGTTCGCCCAGCGCCAGCGGTCCACTGGTAGAAGGCGAGGTCAGCGCCAGTGTCAGCGCAGATACTTTGAGGCTATCCATCAGGAAGAGGCCGCTGCCGTTGACATCCAGCTCCCAGGCGCCCTGTTGCGGCGTATCCAGCGAGAAAATCGCGTAGTGTGGATCCGTCGAGACGAAGGCCCCGGCGGCGGGCGGCGGGATGCGCTGGCCGTTGGGCGCCAGCACGGAAACGGTAGTTGCCGGATTGTCTTTGACGACGACGATATCGAGATGCGTCACATACTGGCCGACGCTGAAATTACGCGCCGTGACGCCGCCGTTCAATTGCGTTGGCGGCACATCCGGGCCGGGTGAGCGGCCATTGCGCAGCCGGAAGATATCGAGGAAGAATGGTGTGATATTCAACGGCGAGACGCCAGGGACGACACCGTGGCCGTCATCATAGAAGCGGCCTGAGGTGGCGCTGGCGAGTCCGCTGAGGAAGGGATGAAAACTCTGATCGCTGCCCAGCGCAATCGTGTCAATCGGCCAGTTGTGCGCCTTGAACTGTGGCGCGAGTTCTTGCTGAATCGCGCTGATCTGCGCGTTGGTGTCGGGATAGGGAGTGCCGTCCGTCAGCAAGATGACGCTGCCGCTGATCGCGCCGTTCTGCGTGGCGCTGGCGAGCATCGCCTCTGCCTTTGCCAGCGCGTCATAGGTGGGAGTGTCGCCATCTGGCCGGCAGCCGTTACTCTTCTGCTGGATGGCAGCGCGTAGCCCCTGGCGCGCGTTGACCGTCGCCAGTTCGCGCGGCGTCAGCCCCCAATCCACCGTCGAGCCGAAGTTATGCGGGCCACCGCTGGCGCCGTTGCTATCCAGCCCCACAACACCCACGAAGTCGCCGGGGCCACTCAAATCAATATACGCATTGGCCGCAGAGCACCGCAGACCGTTGGGGTCGTTCTGTGCCATCGAGCCCGACATATCCAGAATGATGACCGTTACATGGTTGGCGCTGGCAGCACGTTGCGTGTGGCTGGTCATGGTCAGAGGGGCAGCCGCAGATGTCATCGGCATCGCCAGCAGCGTCACACCGCCTGACAGCATCAGCGCCAGCACAAACATCAGCGCGCCCGCCGCGCCCCGACTGATCCTTCGCACGTGTTCCATAGGCAGTTACCGCCCTCTATTCAAACACAACATATTATGTAAATCTAGCATAACCGGCACGATATGGTTAACCCCGCTCTTCCGCAAGATTGGGACTAAGACGCGACCTCCTACTAGCCGTTTCACGTCTGACGCCCACACATTTCCAGCACCGCGCGTACCGATTGGCAGATGCAATAGCTGCTATGCGTAGTATACGCGCGGTGGCCGCTTGGGTGACAAAAATCTGGGAGAAAGAGGAAAATTCGCTAAAAGTTCGCTATTTTTACGTACTTCCGCTTCCTGCACAAGTGCTGGCAGCGCGTCTATTGCCGCATAGTGATCGGTGGCCCGACTCTTGCATTTATTTGCGATGCGCAATGCGACCAAATTGGAAATGGTCCTTCTACGAGGCAAAGGCGTTTTCTATCATCTCGATGATCTTGCCGGAGGAAACTTCATATGCAAGAGCTTATACTGCCAGTAGTGGGCCACTGCCGCGACTGTGGCGACGACCTGAGCAACGATATCAGCATTTGGGCGCCAGAAAGCTGGCTGCTCCGCTATGAGACCGACCGGCAGTTGCAGCGCGGCATAGACCGTGCCGTCGTGCAACTGGTTCTCACACAGCACAAGCCTGTTTGCCAGGGACGCAGTGCCACACGCCAGCAGGCCGCGCAACCTTCTCAGCCGATTGCGCAGCCTGCGTGAAATATACCCGCTACAACAGTTCCCGCAAACCCTGGCCGGTGTACGAGCCGGAGACCTGGGCAATCTGTTCGGGCGTCCCCTCAGCGATGAGCTTGCCGCCCGCTGCGCCGCCTTCAGGTCCGAGGTCTATTACCCAATCGGCAACCTTTACCACTTCCAGGTTGTGCTCCACCACCAGCACGGTATTGCCCGCATCTACGAGCCGCTGAAGCACACCCAATAGCCGCGCTGTATCCGCCAGATGCAGGCCGGTGGTTGGCTCATCCAGCAGATACAATGTGCGGCCAGTGATGCGGCGGCCCAACTCTTTCGCCAACTTGACCCGCTGCGCCTCGCCGCCCGAAAGTGTGGTAGCGGGCTGGCCGAGTTGTAGATAGCCCAGGCCAACATCTGATAGCACCTGAAGGCGCGAGCGCGCGGCGGGAACATCCTCGAACAGCGCCAGCGCCTCCTCGACTGTCATATCGAGTACCTGAGAAATGTCGTGATCCCGGTAGTGGACGGCAAGCGTTTCATGGGTGAAGCGGTGCCCTTGGCAGGCCGGGCAGCGCACCTCCACATCCGGCAGCAATTGCATTTTGACGGTCAGTACACCAGCGCCTTCGCAGCGTTCACAGCGCCCACCGGGAACGTTGAAGGAGAAGTGCCGCGCGGATAACCCACGCTGTCGCGCCTCAGCGGTGGCGGCGAACGCCTCGCGGATTGGCGTGAATGTGTCAGAATAGGTCGCCGCGTTGGAGCGCGGGATGCGCCCGATGTGTTCCTGGTCAATGGTGATGATCTTATCGAGATGCTCATAGCCTTCAATGGCGTCATGTTCGCCGGGAGCGTCGCCAGCGCCATAGAAACGCTGGCGCATGGCGCGATCCAGGATGTCAAACACCAGCGTAGACTTGCCGGACCCCGATACACCCGTCACCGCAACGAACAGGCCAAGCGGTAGACGCACGGTGATGTTCTGGAGATTGTGCTGGCGCGCGCCATATATCGTGATAGCGTTGCCATTTGGCGTGCGGCGGCGCAGAGGAACGGGGATGGACGCTCGACCGGCAAGGTACTCACCGGTCACTGAGCCGGGCTGCGCCGCGACCTCGGCAGGCGTGCCAGCAGCGACTACCTGCCCGCCATGCTTGCCCGCGCCCGGACCGAAATCCACCACATAATCGGCTGCGGCAATCATATCCAGGTCATGTTCGATGACGAGGATGGTGTTGCCAAGATCACGCAGGCGGCGCAGGACCGCAATCAGGCGTTGGGTGTCGCGGTGGTGCAATCCGATGGTCGGCTCATCGAAAACATAGAGAACGCCACTCAGTCCGGAGGCGAGCAGAGACGCCAACCGCAGCCGTTGCGCCTCGCCTGCTGAGAGCGTCGGTGAGTCGCGTTCCAGTGTCAGATACCCGGCCCCGACTTCGAGCAGTCGCACGATGCCCTCACGCAGTTCTTCCAGGACGGGACCAGCGACGAGCATTTCATCGTGACTAAGAACGGCGGGGAGATCGTGTAGCCATGCGCTGAGGTCGCCGAGCGGCTGCCGCGAGAGCGCGATGATGGTTTGCCCGTTGACGGTGACGGCGCGGCTTTCGGGGCGTAGGCGTGTGCCAGCGCAATCGGGACACGTCTCTGTCACCAGGAAGTCTTCCAGCTTGTCGCGGTAATCAGCTTCGTTGATGTGCTCATTGATATGTTCGGCGTAGCGGCGTAGAAGGCTGGTGGCCACGCCCTCGAAACGGCCCTGGCGGACGGTGGCCGGTGGCTCGATGGTTGGGAAATGGCGGCGAAAACGCTGGCTCTCCACGCCAAAGAGCAGCAGGTCGCGTTGCGCTGGCGGATACTCTTTGATTGGCACTGCAACATCGAACGTGAACCCGTAATGATTCGCCGCCGCCCGCAAGATAGACGTGTTGTAGTCGAGATAACGGCTATCCCAGCCGGAGACTGCGCCATCCAGCAGGCTCTTCTGCTCGTCAACCAGCCGTTTGATATTGGCCCGGCGAACCACACCCAACCCGGTGCAGGTTGGGCAGGCACCCTCTGGCTTGTTGAAGGAAAAGTGCGCCATACCAATCTCTGGAACCGGCGCGCCGCAATGCGGGCAGGGAAAGGTTTCCTCCGGCGCAGCGGCATCATCGTCCACACTGGCATCACTCTCCCACGCTGCGGCGGATGAATCGAAGGAGGGCGCCACGTCCTTGCCACAGGCTGGGCAGGGGCGATGTCCCAGGCGGGCGAACAGTTCGCGTAGATAGGCGTACACGTCGGTGGTGGTGCCAACCGTGGAACGCGGGCTATGGTTGGTGAGATGCTGGTCTATGCTGATAGAGGGCGAAAGTCCAATGATGGCATCTACCGGCGGTTTCGCCATGCCAAAGGGAACGATGCCAAGCGATTCCATGTATTGCCGGGTGCCCTCTTTATGCAGGATGTCGAACCCGACGGTAGACTTGCCCGAACCGGAGAGTCCCGTCAGCACGACGAACTGCTCTTTGGGAATCGTCAACGTGATATTTTTCAGGTTGTGCAGCCGGGCGCCGCGAATGGTGATGTGAGCAGGCATCTGACCTCCAGAGTTGGGAGAGTAGGTGTTGAGACTGAGAACATGACGTCTCACATAGTCACTCTAAAACCCTGGTGTGGTTAGGGAGGGTTTGGGGATAGAAAGACGAATAACGATCAGTAATCCCCGGCAGCCCGCTTTTGGGCCATTTCTTCGATCAGCGCAATGAGTGTGTGGGCGCGCCGCTCCTGCTCGGTGAGGGTGGATATCCAGCGGTCGGAGGCCAGGCCAGCGTCTTCGTCGGGGCGCGGCGTATCGAGAGCATGGCGCAAATCGCTCTTTTCGCCCCGGTCGAGCTGGATCAGCATACGCAGAATGGCAGACGTGCTATAGCCGGAGCGAGAAAGCATACGAATGACACGCAAGCGGCTGATTTCCGCTGCGCCATAGCGCCGGTAGCCGTTGGCAGGGTCGCGCGGGATATCAATCAATCCGTTGCGGTCCCAGCCGCGCAACACATCAATTGTGACATGCAGCGCACGTGCCGCCTGTCCAATAGTGAGCGACTGGGGGACTGTGCCGGTGAGCGTGCCGGTCGCCCAGCGTTCGAGCAGATCGGCGGCGATTTCAGCCTGGGCACGCTCCGACTGCACCAGCGCCAGGTGCTTGTATGCAAGCTCACTGGCGCGTTCCAGATCGCCAGCAACGGTTGCGCGAACGATGCGCATTCCCGATTGTCTCAAAGCCAAGCCGGGATGCTGGCCGATACATACCTGATAGGCCACGCGCAAGCAATCGAGGTGACGCTGGGTGAAGCGGCGATAGCCAGATGGGCTGTATTCAACGGGCGGCAAGAGGCGCCGGTCCACATAGCGGCGCACGGTATTGGGATGGACGCCAACAGCCCTGGCGAGGTCGGAGGTACGCAGATAGCGCATGGATGGTATGCCGGTAAATCCAGAGAACTGAATAGTTGACAACACCGGCGCTGGCCCCGTAGGGACTGGAGCGCCGGTGTTTCACTTTGCGACATAATTTGCGACATAAATTGTAGCACACAAAACAGGCTGGTATGCCGCGCCTCAATTATGGCTGACAGGCCCACTCGCGCCAGCTATAGCCGTCGCGCGAGAATATCTGATACGCCGCATGGATGTTCGCGTTCGCGTCATACGGTGAGTAGCCCGCATACGAGGTGCCGTCCCAGGTGCTAGGGTAGAGTATCTGGAAGACGCCCTCCGCGTGGCTGTTGCCTATCGCGTAGGGATTGCGCGCATACGGGTCGTAGCCCGATTCACAACGCGCCACATTCAGCGCACCTTGCGAGTAGCCGCCGAAGACCGCCACAATCTCATTGATGATCGCCTGTGTGCCGGGGCCGGAGCCGGTTGGCGCGTAATAGACAGGAGTCGCCGTCGGCCTGGGGGTGGGCGTCGCTGTTGGCACCCAGGGAACCGAGTTGGCATATGCCTGAAGCGGCCCAAACGCCGCGAGCGTCTTCCCCAGCGGCGAAGAGACTGTGAACGCTGAGAAGAGCAACATCACCGTCGCCATCGCCACGATAAACTGCACGATGAACGGGCGTGGACCCTGGCGACGCGGCACAACTCTGGCGGAGTTGAAGCGTGGAGGACGCTTCGCGCCGCGTATGAAGATCGCCTGCGATTGCGAGGCGCTGGGCAATGCAAGCTGGCGGTCCCGCGACCGCACCGGAACCAGTTGTGTGGTTGCCGCTTCGGTCTCGTCCATCGCCGGCAGAACGCGCGTTGCTTTGCCATCTTTGCCAGCGGGAACGGCATCCGCCATGACATCCGGCAACACCAGTTGCGCCTTTATCATTGATTGCGACAAAGATCGCGACGCCTCGCGCATGCCAGGCATACCAGGCTCGCCCATCGCCAGTTCGCCAGGCGTGGCTGCGTTCATACGTGGCTGCGCACCGGTTATTTTCTGTTGCCCGGTGGCCAGAGTCCTGACCTGGGCAGTTTTGGCCGTTTTATCGCCGGGGCTTTTCTTGTTCTCCAGCGTTTGGGTCGCCTGTGTGGAAGTTGCAGACGTTTCAGTGGTCTGAGACGGTGTACCAGCGGTCGTTGTTCGGGATGAGGGACCAAATGACGGCAATACCGGCACAGTGTGTTGTTGCGTCGCGGTGAGCGCATCCGCCAGCGAGACCTTGCGCCTGCTATCCTTCTTTTTCTCCGTCTTCTGGCGTTGCTCTCGCGCCATCGCCTCCGCCCCTTTCCTCTGTACACTGCGACCTATTGCGAAAGGCGTAGACCATCCTGGCAAACCGTGAAGTTGGAAGCCAGCCAGCGTACACGCCTTACATGTCAGCCTTTCAAGCCTTCACCTAGCATGGCATGCGCACCAAACCAGCGTCAACGCCAGCCCCCATTTTACCCACTCACCTCCTCACCACTTCACCTCGCTCAGCCCGTCAGCACCGGATCGCTGTCGCTATCGTCGATACCGTCAATACGCCGTGCGGCACTGGCTACCGCCTTCAGCAGCAGTTCGACATCCCAGGGCTTATTGATGACCGGCACAGAGAGACTCGAGAGCAAATTGGCGAACGCCAGGGTCAGCGTTCTATTGCTGGCTGTTATCAGCACAAAGGCATACCGCTTCAACAGCTTGCCATCGCCGGCTATCGCTCCCAGCACTCCTGCGCCATCCAGCCCCGGCATCATCAAATCCAACAACACGACCATCGGCACCTGGCTCTGGCGCAAGCGTTGCAATGCCGCCAGCCCGTCACGCTCCTCCTCGACGGTATATCCTGCATCCTCCAGGGTGAATCGCAGCGTTTCCCGGATGGCTTCATCGTCATCTACAATCAGCACGTGTGTCACACGATACCCCCCGACACGCTCGGAATCGCGCCCCTCTCGCCTGCCCACGCGAATGTCCCCCCACATCCCTTGACTTTTCTAGCAGGCGGGTATAGACTCTCATCCACAGGATGAACTTATATGTTGTTTTTGCGTCAGAGGATAGGAGCCATAGACATGCAGGCTACGTACTCGATTCCCCGCGACCTGTCGCTCCTATTCGGTCGTTTGACCGAGATGGAGCGGCTGATTACCACTCAAGAGTGGTGGATGTATGGACGTGTCTTGCCAGAGGCCAGACGCATCGCCGAGATCACCAGCCTGCTCGCCGCTGCACGCGCCGAGGTTGGGCAACTGTTGGAGACGCTCGGCTATTCGCAGGCGACCCACCTGCGCTATCCTGCCACCGGCGAACTGCGATTCGCCCAGAGCTTTGCTGGCGATAGCGGTTGGGCGGTGGCGCATCGCGAAGAGGCAATCAGCGCGTTGCGCATGGCCGCACAGGATGCCCCCGCTATTCTTGTGCAGACGGCGCGCATCGCGTATCATCTGGGCGATGGCACGGCTGCTGCGCTGATTCGCCGTGTGCTCAAGCGTGTCGCTGAACGGCTCGATGAGATACGTCAACTGGCTCACGGCTTCTAATCCCCTCAAGCGCCATTACGCCATGCCTGCCTTTTACCTACCCAAAGCTGCTGATTGGCAGCAGAATCGGGGCCAGACTGGCGCGCCGCCGCTTGAAAGCGCTGTGTGATACGAAAAATGTATAGCCATCGCTGGCAATCTGGCGTTGAATCAGCTTGCTTGCCAAAGGCTGTATTATGCTTCGCGTAGCGTTATCGCCAATATATCTCATAACGATTGACAAGCATCATAGTGGCAGGTCCATCGCGTAAATGGGCCTGGTACCTCTGGGGGATGGATCGTGTCACAACAAGAACAGCATGAACGGCATGAACAACAACGCACCGCCAGGCAGAACGTCAGCAGTGGCGCGCCCTGGGAGGCGGTCGTCGGCTATTCACGCGCCGTGCGCATCGGCAATGTGGTGCAGGTCTCCGGTACAACCGGCATCGGCGCAGACGGCAATGCGGTCCCTGGCGGCGCGTATGCGCAGGCCCATCGCGCGCTCGAGATTATCGAAGCGGCGCTCCGCGAGGCCGGGGCGACGCTACGCGATGTTGTGCGCACACGCATGTACGTCACCAACATCGCGGATTGGCAGGAGATTGGCCAGGCGCACGGCGAGTTCTTTCGCGACATTCGCCCGGCGGCGACGATGGTGGAGGTGAGCCGCCTGATCTCGCCGGATATGGTTGTCGAGATCGAGGCGGAGGCTGTCATCTCCAAACCACCAACGGATTAGCAAGCTGGCAAAAACTGGTTAGTGAAGGCAGCGGCGTAATCCGGTGGACTTTTGAGCGGCTGATTGTTCGCATCGCTCAGCGCGCCGTGGTCATACATGAAGCGCGGGTAGTCGGTCCACTTCTCCAACGTCTGCACCCCCCAGCAGGAAGCGTCTGCAATGTAGCGCGGGCTGAGGTAGTTCTGGCTGTCGTACACCAGTTGCTTATCGTCGAACGTGCCAGTGGGCGCGGCTTTGATGAGCAGGTTCGCCGCATCCTGGGCATGCTGGGCGGCGTAGGTGTAGCCCTCGGCGGTCGCCTTCATGAAGCGTTTGATGACATCAGGATGCTGGGCGATCAACTGCTGATTGGTGATGATGACCGGCGAATAATAGTCCGGCATGCAGTAATCAAGCAGCGGAAACACATTCAGGGCAAGCCCCTGGCGTTGCGCCTCGATGCCTTCCCAGCCCATAAAGACCCAGGCGAAATCGAACTGGCCGCTTTTCAGCGCGGCGATGGGATCGAGGCTGGTGGTAACGTTCTGGAAGTTTGTGCTGGGCGCGCCGCCGCAACTCAACACCTGCGCAATCACCGGCTGCTCATAGGGCGCGCCGAACCCGGCGTAGCGTTTGCCAGCCAGCTTAGCAACGGTATCCAGCCCCGATGATTTGAGCGATACCAGCGCCGAGGTGTTGTGCTGGATGACGGCGCCAATGGAGACGACCGGCAGACCGGCGGCGCGGGCGCTCGTCACCCCTTCGGTGAAGCTAATGCCGAAATCCGCCTGCCCGGTGCCCACCAGTTGTTCCGGCGCAATGGTGCTGGAATAGGGCAGAAGTGTCAGGTCAATGCCCTGCTCCTGATACCAGCCCTTCTCCATCGCCACATAGATGCCGGTGTGATTGGTGTTGGGCGTCCAGTCGAGCGCCAGCTTGACATGCGCCACCGGCCCTGTGTACGTGGACGAGGTGGTGGTTTTTGCGGCGAAGTTGCAGCCGCTGAGCAACAACGGCACGGCAAGGACCGCGCAGGCGCACAACGCCACCAGCACCCGCCAACGCGAACGAACAAGAAATGATGATGACTGCATGTGACGATACCTCTCGAATGTAAACGCAACGCGAACGCTAGAGGCCACTACCGGCTACTACAGACCGCTTTCGCGTCCCTGGGCGTAATACCAGGGCAGCGCCAGCCGCTCGATCAGCGCGACGGACAGGAAGAGCGCGATGCTCAATACCGCCGTCACGAGAATGGCTGCCATCTCCGCCGCAGTGGCGAAAGAATGTTGCTTGAGTTCGATGAAATAGCCCAGCCCTGCGCTGGCGCCGACATATTCGCCAAAGATCGCGCCGATCACGCTATACGTGATGGCGATGCGAACGCCGGAAAAGAGCGACGGCAACGCGCCAGGCAGCCGCACCGACCAGAAGATGCGGACCGCGCCAGCGCCAAATGTGCGGTAGAGCCGCAACAATTCGGGATCAGCAGCGCGCAGGCCATCCGCCAGCGCGACGACAATGGGGAAGAAGCAGATCAGCGTAATGACGATGACCTTCGAGACCAGCCCGAAGCCAAACCAGAGGACCAGCAGCGGCGCAATAGTGATGATGGGGATGGTCTGCGATGTGACGAGCAGCGGATAGAGCGCGCGCCGCAGCCAGGGTGAGAAATCTATTACCGTCGCAAAGAAGACGCCAGCCGCCAACGCCACACCAAAGCCCACCAACGTCTCTTGCAACGTCACCAGCGTGTGCTGCCAGAGGATATCGCGCTCACTCAGCAGCGCCGTCCAGACGGCCAGCGGCGTTGGCAATTGTTGTGGGTCAATGTTGGGCTGGCTGGCGTACCACTGCCAGAGCGCGACCAGCGCCGCCAGCACGACCAGCGCAGGCACGATGGCGCGCGCCATCAGACTACCCCATTCCAGCGACGCGAGCGCGCCATTTCTGTGGACTGGATAGGCGATTCCGGTATCCTCCGGCGTGGTGAACGAGCTGGGAATGACCTCCTGGGATTTCACAGGTTTCAGTTGCGTAGTCATTGCGCTGCCTCCATTCGCCTATCCGCTACCATTGGCGTGCCGTTCACCTCCATGCCTTCGGACAGCGCCGCCAGCAGTTCAGCCTTCAGCGCCAGGATGTCTGGCTGCGCCAGCATCTCCGGCTGGCGTGGCCGCGCCAATGGCACGCGCCGCTCTAGCTGCACATGCCCCGGACGCGGCGATAGCACATAAATACGGTCGGCCAGCAGCAGCGCCTCTTCCACATCATGTGTGACGAGCAGGCAGGACATCTTCAGCCGCTCCCATACATCCAGCAGCCAGCGTTGCAATCCGGCACGGGTGAGAGCGTCTAACGCGCCAAAGGGTTCATCAAGTAGCAGCAGGTCACCGCCAGCCAGCACAGTGCGCGCAAAAGCGACGCGCTGGCGCATACCACCGCTGAGCGTGGAAGGATAGGCGCGCTCGAAGCCATCCAACCCGAAGTCCGCGAAGATGGCGTGGGCACGCTGGCGCGCTACGCGCCGCGAAACGCCCTGTGCCTCCAATCCCGCCGTGGCGTTGTCGAGCGCACGCCGCCAGGGTAAGAGCAGATCACGCTGCGGCATATAACCAGCGCGGCCCAGCCGCCGCGCGCCAGCATCACCATGCAGCGCAATCGTTCCCGCCGCTGGCTCTTCCAGGCCGGCAACCAGCGCCAGCAGCGTGCTTTTGCCACAGCCGCTCGGCCCTACCAGCGCCACAAACTCACCTGCCGCCACTGTAAGGTTCACGTCTGCCAGCGCCGTCAACATGGCGCCGCCGCTGGCGTGGTAGCGCATCGAGACGCCGCGCACATCCAGCAATGGTGTGGCGCCGGTGGTGACATCTTGCGGTTCGGGTATCTGCATCCTGGCGGTCTGCGCTTCCATCATGTCGTCACCGTCCCTCCAAATCCCGGCGACCGCGCGAAACGGGCAAAACAAAAAGGACGCCGGCTCGATGCCAGCGTCCCTTATGGGCAGAACGCCGTACCAGAAAATAGTTTGTCTCGCCATCCGGCTAGTCTGGCACGTCGGGCTGCTGCTCCCTGCGCTGGCATTACCCAGATCAGGTTCCGTCGGTCGGTGGCGGTTCGGCCACCCTCTCAGCCTGGCTCCCCAAGCTCCCGTTGCGGTGGGAATCTCTTCGTTTGTGCAATACAGTCATAGGTTCAATAGCACGCGGCGATGGGTAGTGTCAAGGGCTGGGATTATCCCAGCGGCAGCGCCAGGTGAAACGTGCTGCCGTGGCTGATGCCGCGCGACTCCACCCAGAGCGCGCCCTGGTGCGCCAGGGCAAGTTGCTGGCAGATGTAGAGGCCGAGTCCAGTGCCCTGGATGCCACCGGTGTTGCGGGCGCGATAGAACCGCTCAAATACGTGCTGCAAGGCATCCGCTGGAATGCCAATGCCCTCGTCTTTGATGGCAACATGCGCGAAGTCGGCGGGCAGGCGCCTGCGTCCGCGTCCACGTTCTCTGATGCCGATGTTCGTGCCACGCGACAACACCCCAAGGGTCACGCGAATCTCGCCGCCCGCCGGACTGTACTTCACGGCGTTGTTCAGCAAATTCGCCAGGATCTGCTCAACGCGGCTCGCATCCCAGAGACCTTCCAAGTTGCCATATGACGATGGCACAGTATCGTCGAGGACGATCTGGTGGTCGTTGGTCGCTTCCCGCTGAAGCTCCACCAGGCGCGTCACCAGCGGCACGAGCGCCATGCGTGCGGAATTCAATTGTAACTGGCCCGCCTGAATGCGCGACATATCGAGCAGATCAGACACCAGCATATTGAGCCGCGTCGTCTGCGATTCTACGCTATCCGCCAGCTTGTTCAGCGTCTCTGGATTGATGGGCAGATTCTCGCTGCCGGCCAACCGTAGCAGGTGGCGCTTGAGCATCTGCGCCTGCCCCTGGATGATCGTAATCGGCTGGCGCAGTTCGTGACCAGCAACCGTGGTCATTTCATCCTTCAGGCGCTCTTCTTCCTTGACCACGCTGATATCTTGAAAGGCGATGACTGCGCCGCTGATTGCGCCCACTTCGTCACGCAGCGGTGTCGCATGGACCAGCACGGGCATCATCTGTCCGTTTTCCCGGCGCACAAGCAGATCGTCGTTGAACAATGGCGCTCCGGTCAACATGACACGCCACTCAGGCAATTCTGGCCTGGGCAGCGGTTTGCCATCCTCGTTCAACATGTCCCACTCTGGCGTGACCCGTACCCCATGCGCGCGTCCACGTTCAACCGCCGAGCGATTGCGCGCGAACGACAACGCCTCACGATTGTAGACCACCAGCTTGCCAGCGCGGTCGCGCACGATCACGGCTTCGGCAATCTGTTCGATGATCGTCTCAAATAGTTCGGTGCGAAGCTGCGCCGAGAAGATGGCGGCCTCTGCGCGCTTCCGTTCGCGCACCTGCGCGGTGCGGTCGCGTAGCGTGACCAATACCTCGGTCACTGGCTGTTCCGTTTCGCCCAGCGGCACGATGTCATAGCTCCACCACATCGCTGGCGTTCCGGTTGAATCGTTCAATTCCAACGTCTGCGCCAGCAACGGTGTCCCGCTGAGCGCCACCTGCTGTAACTGGTCCAGCAGTCCATGTCGAGCGAACCAGGGCAACAAGATAGTACTCTGATCTCCATAGAGGTCGGAGGCAGGGCGACCGGTGTAGTGTTCATAGAGGTCACGCACCACCCGGTTGCCGACCCTGATGCGCTGGGTTTCGACATTCAGCACAAACATGCCGACGGGAGCGTATTCGATCATCTGGTTAAAAAGCTGGTGCGTCTCCTGCTCAGGCGCTTCAGAGAGCGGCGCGGGGTGCGAGGCAGAGGACACGGAGGCCCTGGCGATGGCATTGGCGCTGGTATTCGCATCCAGGTGGGTTGGTGGCTGCGACGGCAGAGGATAAGGAGTCATGCTGATACCCGCCTTATCGAGTGGTAGAAAGATCGTTCATGTGGCACACCTGGATTAGCCCGGATTAGCCTGGGTTGGCCTGGGTCGTTACTATCCTACGTGTTTCGCAGTTGCTATGCCGAGAGAGTACGCAATACGCGATGCTCGCGTTCCCTTGATGATACAATGGACCAAGAAATCCACCTTGCACGAAACGTCGTAGAGATGTCCATACAAGATTCACAAGAGACGGCGAATGCGCACGCGCCTGATCCAGATGCGGCGCCAAACGCAGAAAGGCGATTGCGCGTCCATACACAATTGCTCGCCTGGTATGCGATAGAAGGGCGTCGTCATTTGCCCTGGCGCCACACACATGACCCCTATGCTGTTCTCGTCTCGGAGATGATGCTGCAACAAACACAGGTGGAACGTGTTCTCCCGAAGTATATCGCGTTTCTAGCGCAATTTCCATCCCTCGCCGCGCTCGCCGCTGCGCCGACCGCCGATGTCATCAAAGCCTGGGCCGGCCTGGGCTATAATATGCGCGCCGTCCGCCTGCAAGAAATTGCGCGTCAGGCCGTCAGCGCCTACGGTGGTTCGCTGCCGGCAACGCTCGATGGCCTGCTGGCGCTGAAGGGCATCGGTCGCTACACCGCCGGAGCTGTCGCCTGTTTCGCCTTTGAGTTGCCAGTCGCCACGGTGGATACCAACATCCGGCGCGTCCTCTGGCGCGTCTTTCGTGGCATCGAACCGCTGCGATGGCCCTCCGGCGAGCGTGCGGCGAGAGAAACCTTGACGCTGGCCGAATGGGCGCTGCCGGTGCAGCAGGCTTATGACTGGCAGCAGGCATTGATGGACCTGGGCGCCACGATCTGTGTCAGCCGCCGCCCCCTCTGCGAGCGTTGCCCGCTGGCAAGCGAGTGCGCCGCCTTTGCCGAGACCGCGCAGTTGACACTCTTCCCCTCCGGCGAAGCGTTGGCGCGTATCCGCGACGAACGCGCGGCTGAGCAGGAGGACGAGGGCGACATGGAACAGCAACGCCGCGTCGCTGAAACACCTGCGGGCTATGATGCCGGCGGTGGAAACGCGAGTAATGGGAATAAACGTCGAAGCCAAGGCAAAACTTGCAAGACTGGAAAAAACGGCAAAAAGAGCGAACCGTTTGAGCAGAGTTCGCGCTATTTCCGTGGCCGCGTGGTGGGTGCGCTGCGTGCGCTAGAACCGGGGGAATCGCTGCCGCTGGCGGAAGTTGGGCTGCGTATACGCGCGGACTTCGCGCTGGACGATCCAGCGCAAGTGGCATGGTTGCGCACACTCGTGGAGGGATTGGCGCGTGACGGATTGGTGCAGTGGATTGCGCCAATTGCGCCAATTGCGCCAATAGAGATGGCTGAATCGGCAAAAACGCTGGGGGAAGACGCAGGCGACGTGCTGGCGTTGCGTATCGCGCTGCCATAATGCCTACGGTACTCGCCGTATATCCTTTGTATGCGTAACAATTGATTTTCATCACTGCGGTCATGATGGTTCACCACTGTGAATGGCAAAATCTCAACCGTCTGTCAATCACATGGCGACGACATCTGTACCGGCTGGCGCTACAATCAAGAAGAAGGCAGCGGAGGCAATACGCATGCAGAGCGATAACGATAACGATAGCAGTGGCAGCGGCAATAATGACGGCGACCGGCATGATACACCGGCATTCACGAATCCATTGACCGTCGCCGGCGCGCAGTATGGGGTGGATGCGACAATTCGCGCCGCTGGCGGCTACTGGCCGCCGCTTGCCAATCTGGCGCGGCTCTTTGAGGAGTGCGGCGAACTGGCGCGCGTCGTTAATCTGGGCTATGGGCCGAAGCTCAAGAAAGATGGCGAGGCAACGGTTGCGGCAGGCGAGGAGCTTGGCGATATCCTCTATACCTTGCTGGTGCTGGCGAATAGCCTGGCAATAGATGCTGAAGCGGCGCTCACCGGAGCCATCGCCAAAGTTGAACGTCGCAACCGCGAGCGTGGCGGCGGCGCACAGGTCACTGCTGAGGCAGTTCCGAGCGCGAGGGTTTCTCCCATGACCACGATGACCACAGCCACTGAGGCGCACATGAAGCGCGTCTTACAATCGCTCGACGACGCCATCTCAGCCATTGAGAACGCCGCGACGCTGGCCGAGGCAGCAGAGCAGGCACAACAGGCTGAAGCGGTTGCGGAACAGCCCGCGACACCTGCGGAGCCATCCGCCGCTGATCCATTACAGCAAGCCTATCGCGCGTTTGTGGAGTCGCAGCCGGACTATCAGGCGCTCTACCACTATCGCAATGCGCTGGCGGAGCGGCTACGTGCAGCGACTCGCACTGTGCCAGATGCCGTGACCCTGGTGACAGAACCGCCACACAATGATGAGCCATCATCACATTGACTAATGCGCGATAGAGCGATGAGAAACCTAAGCGAAAGGTGTATGTTGTATGCGGCCCCCAAAGTGGGCGTTCTTCATTCTGGCGCTGGTTGCCTTCGAGTTGATCGCTGATGTGCTGGCAAAACAATTTGCACTGAGCGGTAAATGGGTCTTCGCCGTGACCGCCATCCTGGGGTTCATCTTGGCGAATGTCGCCTGGCTCGTGAGCCTGCGGCTCGGCATCGAACTGAGCAAGGGCGCTATCCTCTTCTCGGTGCTATCGGCCATTGGCGCGGTCGCCATCGGCCTCATCATCTACCAGGAAAAAGTCAGTCGGTTTCAGTTCCTCGGCTTGCTACTGGGCGTCATCGCCATTGCGCTGCTCACTGTTGGGTAGTCGCTGCGGTGGGGCAGACATTCCTGTCTGCCAGCCATAACTGACGCAGACAAGAATGTCTGCGCTACCAACTATCAAGATATCCAGCTTCATGCACCACTCGTGTGATAGCATGAGGCATCTAACGATGATGTGAGGTGTGTCTATCAACTGAGCAATTGCTGCAAATGTTGCCAGGCGCCGGCAACGCACAATCTGGCGCAAGGAGCGGATGTCATGTACAGGCGAAGGCCACGATACCGCATCATCTTTCCGTTGTTGGCGGCGTTGCTCTTGAGCGCATTGGTGACAGCAGCACTCGCGCGGCTTGGCATCACGGCGCTGGCGATTGTTGTCTTTCTCTTGCTGGCAATCATCTTCTTTATCCTGCTGGGCCTCGTACCCACGCGAGTCGTCACTTCACCTCCTCCGCCACCGTGGTTGCGCCCGCGCGGTCCTGGCGGCAGGCGCGGCTCCGGCGATGGCAGCGGTGTGCGCGAGCCACGGCGCCCGCGTCCGCCCTACATGCCGCCGATGGCTGAGGCGCTCGACCCCGATCACCTGCCAACTTCATAAGTGTTCCTGCTGTGCTGTCCTCACGCGCTCCTGTATAATGCCTGAAACGATAGATGTTTTGTAGGTAGCATAATGGAGAGCAGGAGCGCAGTGTTCATGGCGACCGAAGGGCAAGAAGAACAGCAGAGCCAGCGCAATCAGCACGAACAGCATGACCAGCAGCCGGAAAAAGACCGGCTGAACGATACCAGCGCCTATCAGCGCTGCTTCGCCTGTGGCGCGCAGAATCCATCGGGGCTACACCTGGTGTTTTGGAGCGAGGGCGACAGCATCGTCAGCGAGTTCACGCCTGAACTCGCCTTTCAGGGGTTTCCTGGCGTGGTGCATGGCGGCATCCTGGCGACGGTGCTAGACGAGACGCTAAGCCGCACAGCTACCGTTGAGGGGCGCTGGATGATGACCGGGCGGCTGGAAGTACGCTATCGCAGCGTCGCGCCGCTGGGCCGCAAGCTGCGGGTCAGCGGGCGCACCATCGCTTCGCGGGCGCGTGCCATCACCGCCGCCGGTGAGATACGGCTGGCGGATGAGCCGGGAACGCTGATCGCCACGGCTGAGGGGACATTCCTGCCGGTGCCGGAAAACTACAAGGATGATGTGCTTGGGCGCTACCCGGAGCTAACCGACTTCTTCGACATCTGAGCGACCTGCGTGAGCCGCCCTAGCAGGCGTTGCTCGTGGAGGGGCCAATTATACGGGAAGTTATACGAATCATTCTATGGGTTGTCCGTTGCCAGTCCGCTGCGGTTTGGGTAGACTGCTTCTGAGCGGAAATGGGCGATGCACTTGATACTATTTCGCCCACCCGTCTCATGTCTCATTGTCACAGGCTTCGACCGACGATACACGCATTTCCAGCGAGAGGAGCGTGCCCTATGTCATTGGAGACCACGGCGGGGCTGCCGGAGATGGCAGCATCCAAAACCGCAACGCTACCCCGGCGCACCATCGGCCAGCTTGTCGCCATCAGCATCTTCTGGTTCGCGCTGAACTTTCACTGGGCGGCGCTTCCCCTGTTGATCGTGCCCAGCCAGGTCGTGGGGCTGCTCTTTCGTGAGGCTCCCGGCGCGACGCTCGCGGCCCGCGCCACCTGGATCAATGCGCACGAAGGGCTGGCGCTGGCGCTGGTCGTTGCCCCCGGCCTGATCGTCGCACTCATCACCAATCCCTTCTTCGGCCTGCTTAGCGACCGCACACCGGGGCGGCTGGGTAGGCGCCGCCCGTATATTCTCGGCGGCACGTTGCTCAATGTCGTCGGGCTGGCGGTGATGGCCTTCGCGCCGCTGCTCTTCATCACTGGTGGCAATGGCAATGCGTTTCCGCCCAGCCTGATTGTGCTGATGCTCGGCCTGATGCTGACCCAATTCTCCAACAACGCCGCCGCCGCACCGTTCCATGCGCTGCTGCCGGATATGGTTCCGGAGGGGCAACGCGGTCTGGCCTCCGGCATCATGGGACTGGCCTACTGGCTTGGCACGATCTGCGGCGCGCTCTTTCCGGCGCTCACCGGGTTCAACACCACGGCATTGGAGAACGGGACGCAATCATTTGACGCCTTCCAGCATGCTATTGCGCTGGCCTATGTCATCACGATGGTGGTGATTGTCGTGATGGCGGTGCTCACGGTCATTTTTGTGCATGAGACGCCCTGGCAGCCAAATGCAGCATCCGCGCGCCAGCAGGCCGAGGAGCGCGGCACCAGCCGCACGTTGTTGCTGACCATCCTGGCGGTGATCGTGGTCTGCGGCGGCGCTATCCTGCTGCTGCATGCTATCCCCGGCCAATCGTTGAACACAGATTCGCTCAGCATCCTTCAGGTGATCGGCGTCTGCATCGCTGGCTATGGCGCAGCACGCGCATTCCACTTCCATCCACGCCGCAATCCCGATTTTAGCTGGGTGGTGCTGACACGCATGCTGGTGATGATGGGCGTCTATATCGTCGAGAACTTCCTCTCCTACTACATGAAAGATGTCGCCCACGCCTCCAATCCAGCAGCGGCAACCAGCGAATTCATCATCTTCCTGACGATCTCCGCGACGGTTAGCACGGCGATTTCCGGCTGGGCATCGGATAAGGTTGGCCGCAAGCGCATGGTCTATGTCTCCGGCAGCTTTATGGCGGTGGTCGGCGCGGCCTTCGTGCTGGCGCCATATCTGTTGCCGAACAACGTGCTGCAACTGGCGCTTGGCGCGGCGTTTATCTTTGGGCTGGGCTTCGGCGCGTATGTATCGGTGGACTGGGCGCTGGTGGCGGATGTCTTGCCCAATGAGGCGACCTTCGCCCGCGACATGGGCGTCTGGAACATCGGGCTGACGCTGCCGCAGGTCTTCGCCGTCGTCTTTGGTGGCTGGCTATTGACGTTGGGCGTGGCGCTGGGAAACCCCAGCTTTGGCTACACGCTGCTCTTCGTCTTCTTCGTCATCTTCTGTGTGCTGGGTACGGTGACGATCCGCAATATCAAGGGCATCAAACGGTGACAGTCCTCACCCCCTGGCCCCCTCTCCTCGCGAGGAGAGGGGGAATCATAGAGACGGCCACTCTGCCTGGTCAAAGCCACCATCCGAGGGCCAGGAGCCGTCGCTAGCGTTTTGCAGGGTGTTGTAGTTTGAGCGTGCGCTACCCATCCCATAATTGGTGCTTCTGCCATTGTTCGCGGGATCCGGCGCGTAAATGTTGGGGGCCGGTGGCCGGAGCGGCGCAACGGGGTTCTGGGGATTCTGGGGATTCTGGGGATTCTGGGGATTCTGCGGTAGATATGGCGGCTGTGGCCAACCACCTTGTTGCGGGCCATCGGACTGGTAGGTTTGCCTGTTGGGCATGGAGACCACGCCACCAGCCGGGCGCGCTGGCACCTGGCTGGCAGGGCTAAGCGATTGCGGCGCCGGTGTTTGTCCGGGAACGACGCTGCGCCCATTTTTCAGTTGCGTGACATCCCATTCCAAGAGCAGCAGCCGGTCCACCTGCTGCTTGAGGTCGCGCAACTGGCCTTCCAGATAGGCCACATGCTCTTCGAGCGCGCGTACAGTATCGGTGGCGCCAGCATTGTAGGGAGCATTCGACCCATTCTGCGCAGCAGGCGTCCCCCGCACGTTATCCCAGCGATTGCGCACCACCTGCGCAAAATCGAGTTGCTCAGCCTGCCCGCCTCCCACGGTGGCAGCGGCATAATTGTTGGGTTGCATCCCCATCTGGTTTGGTCCGGCCACCTGCGCGTGATCGGCAAGCCGGTCGAGCGTCCGTTGCTCAAAAATCGCGCTCAGGTACACCAGCAGCGACAGCACAAAAATGGCAGTATGCAGCAGATTATCGGGAAGGTTGAAGGCGAAGACCTGTAATATGGCTACCTGTAAAAAGCCCAGCAGCGCCAGCGCGCCATAGAGGACGCACATCATTGCCGTGTAAAAGCGCGCCGAACGATCCGAGATGAGGAGACCCGCAACTACGCCTATCGCGCCGGTGAGGATGTGGGCGATGTTATGCAGCGGATTGACGCCGAAGACACCGAGCAGCGCGCCGTGCGGCGTCAGCGCGGGGATCCAGCCGAGCAGGCCAACAACCAACAACACACCGCCAAGAAAGAGCGCATAAAGACGGGCAACACTGTTGATTTGTGGCAGTTGCATAGCACCACCTTATTCCCATACCTCTGCATACAACACATGTATACACGTTTACATACCAGGCAGCAATAGTTCGAATGTCAGACAAACACTGTATGAAATTCGATCAGATGACGTTAGCTCGACACGCTACCAAGAAGCAGCGGACTTGTCAAGGGGGGCTGTTCGCTCCAGATGTACGCGCTCAACAGTTCTGCGCGGATGGATTGCGCCTGCTCAGCCGTGCGCGCATGCACCTCGATCAGCGGCGCACCGGCTTCGAGATGGTCGCCAACCTTCGCCAGCAACATCAGACCGACCGCGTGATCTATCGGGTCGCCCTTGCGCTGCCGCCCCGCACCCAGATGCACCGACGCCATGCCAATATGCTCGGCATCAATAGCCGCGATATAGCCACTTTGTGGCGCTGGCACGGTTTCACGCACAGGAGCAACCGGCAGGCGCGATGTGTCCTCGATCTGCGCCGCTTCGCCGCCCTGCGCCGCTACCACTTCAGCGAGTTTCGCCAGCCCGGAGCCATCGCGGATGGCGCGTTCGGCGCTCGCATGGCCCTCCGCCTCATCCGCCACCAGGCCGGCCATCGCCAGCAGAGTCGCCGTTTCATGCAGGCAAATCTCTGTGACATCTGCCGGACCTGCGCCACGCAAGATGTCCACCGCCTCCGCCACCTCCAGCGCATTGCCGATGGCGCGGCCAAGCGGCTGCTCCATCGCGGAGAGCAGCGCCACCGTGCGAACGCCAGCATCTATGCCGATACGTACCATCGTCTCAGCAAGCTGGCGTGCATCCTGTTCATTCTTCATAAACGCGCCGGAGCCGACTTTGACATCCAGCAAGAGGTGAGACGGCCCAACCGCCAGCTTTTTGCTCATGATGCTCGCGGCGATCAGTGGGATGCTCTCAACGGTGCCTGTTACATCACGGAGCGCGTACATCTTGCCATCGGCGGGCGCCAGTTCGCTGGATTGGGCGGAAAGCGCGAGACCATGTTTGCTCAGCAGATCAAGGAATTCGCTCTGGCTGAGTTCGGTGCGCAGGCCACCGATGGATTCGAGCTTATCCACCGTGCCGCCGGTATGTCCCAGCCCGCGCCCCGTCATCTTGGCGACGGGCAACCCACAGGCAGCAACCAGGGGCGCAACCGCCAGCGTCACCTTGTCACCGACGCCGCCGGTGCTGTGCTTATCAGCCACCGGCGTCAGATGCTCGCGCACGAGCAGTTCCACGCCGGAATGCAGCATCGAGAGCGTCAGCGCGACGGTCTCTGCACGGCTCATTCCACGCCAGAGAACCGCCATCAGGAAGGCGGACATCTGATAGTCCGCCACCTCGCCACGGGTATAGGACTGCACCAGCCAATCAATCGCCTCGGCGGACAGCGCCTCGCCATCGCGTTTGCGGCGAATCAGGTCAACGGCGTTCATGCCAGCCACTTACGCGGTCCCCTTCTGGCGCACTTCGCCGCAGCGCACGCAGCGTTGCGCCGTGCCACGCTCATATTCATCCACGCCACCATCTTTGCGCAGCACTACCATTTTGACATCGCGCCACTTATGGCCTTTGGTTGCGCAGCGCTTGGCGCCCAGCGTATCCATGCCCATGTCGGCGAGTTGGCCAGCGAAACGCGCCCAGAACGGCAAATCACGTATACCCATGTCTGCAATATCCCCTCGATGCTCCAAAACGACAGCGCCAGATAGCCGGACAGATGGTGAGATGTCAGGAAAGCGACGATTTTGCCGTCATTCGTGAATCTGCTCACGATTCCAGGGGCGGCCCTCCGGCAGATGTGACCGCATGGCGGCGACGAGTTCATCGAAATGTGGAATGTCATCCCGATAGACGACCCAGGCGCGATGCAGCCCGCGTTCGCCTACACGCTTATAGACCGTCAGGCTGACCGATGTGCCGTTCTTGAAATGTTCTTCTTTGATCTTGGCGATGTTGGCCCAGAGAATCGTCACCGGCTCACTATTGCCGCTCGCTTTGCCCTCTCTGCGCGCGACGCCCTGTTCATCGAGCGTGATCGTAAAAGGTGTGGGTGCGACGATACGTAGATACCAGACAAAGCAGCCGATGAAGACGACGCCGATGATCGTGCTGACCACCATCGAGGCGCCCTGCGACAGCGCAATGACGAAGAATACCGCCGCCGCCAGCGCCACGCCGATGCCGGTGAGCCAACGTTTGCGGATGCTCACACCGGGGCTGGCCCACTCCCTGCGTTCGGCTGGCGTCTCAGATTGAGCGCCGGTTGTATCTGTTCTATCTATCGTCGCCATCTCAGTGTTCCTGATTTTTTGCGAATCGTCCCAATTCCATTCTAAACCTTCGAGAAGATGGCAGCAACACAGGGGGCCATTTGCTTATTATCTGTTACCCCCTTGACAACCAGATGCCATCACATTATTCTAAATACTTAGAATACTCCAAAAATTTGGAGAAAATTTATGGCAACCGACCGCGCTGACTTGATACTGCATCCTGTGCGCCTGCGCCTGCTGGCAGCGGTGGCGCGTCGCCAACTCACTGCGCGCCAATTGAGCGAACTGCTGCCGGATATTCCCCAGGCCACGCTCTATCACCATCTTGGCAAATTAACCCATTCGGGACTGCTGCGCATCGTCTCTGAACGGCAGGTGCGTGGCGCTACCGAGAAGATGTATGCGCTCGTGGAAGATAACGCCGTTCTCAGCCCTGCTGATATGGCGAAGGCTTCGCGCGAGGACCATCTGCGCTACTTCACGCTCTTTGTCGCCATGCTGCTTGGCGATTTCACCCGCTACCTTCAGCAAAGCGCGCCAGAGGAGCCAATCAATCCGCTTGCAGACGGCGTAAGCTACCACCAAACGCCACTCTATCTCAGCGACGAGGAATTCGTGCAGGCCGCGACAGCAGTTGCCCAGGCGCTCATGCCATACTTGCAGAATGATCCATCGCCGCAGCGGCGTCGTCGCCTGCTCACGATGATTGTCTTCCCAGACGCCGACGCCCCACAGAACAACACGACTGAACAGAAATGAGGCGACATCATGGCAGCATTCTCCTGGCCGGAATTCGGCATTTTATTTGGCGCCGGATTGATCGGGATCGCCTGTGTCATGCCGTACACGCTGGCGCTTGGCGGCGATGCGCTCAAAAAGGCGCAAGAGAAGATGCACCGGCCCATGTGGGTGCTGATCCTGCTTCAGAGCGCGCAGGGCGTCGTACTCGTTGGCGTGGCAACCGGCCTCGGATTGCTTATCGCGCATCATATTGGGCTGGGCGCGCCGTTGCTCGAAGGATTGTTAGCCGGCAAAAACGTGGGCGCGCAGGCGCTGACGATGATCGCCCCGGCCTTGATTCTCGGCATTACGTCATCAGTGGTCATGCTGATCTTGGAAATTACGGTGTTCTGGCCACGCCTGCCCAAGACTATGCGCGAAAATTTCCCCATTCCGGCGCTCTGGAAACGCTTGCTGGCGTCGTTCTATGGCGGGATTGACGAGGAGCTATTGCTTCGCCTCTTCCTGCTCTCTTTGCTGGCGTGGCTGATTGGTTTCGTCTGGCATCTGCCTGGCGGCTTGCCGACGGTTGGCGCGTTCTGGCTTGCCAACATCCTTGCGGCGGTGATCTTTGGGCTGGCGCATCTACCAGCCACCGCCGCGCTGGTGAAGCTGACACCGCTATTGGTCCTGCGCGCCATTATCCTCAACGGTCTCGTCGGTGTCGCCGCAGGCTATCTCTTCTGGCGCTATGGCCTGGAAGCGGCGATGCTGGCGCACTTCAGCGCCGATCTCGTGTTTCATGGCATTGGCGACTCCATCGCCCAGAAGATGCGTTCGCAGTGGATGTCTACACCTGCACAAGGGTAAACAATTACGAAAGGATAGGAGCAAACAATGACTCAGCTCAGTCCATTGATTCCGTTGATTTTCATCATCCCGTTGATAGCCTTTTGGCTCTGGATGTTCAACGACATGTTGAAAAGTGACTACCTTCCTGGCCTGATGACGAATGACGCAAAGCTCGATTGGATGGTCGCCTTCATTCTTTTCAATGTGTTCGCGGCAGTCGTCTACTATGCCCTTGTCTATAGACAGCGGCATTAATACGATTCGACTCTACTCGTGGACCCCTCACTTTTTGTCACATTTTGCGCTCACCCATTTGCTGGTTCGGGCCGGTTCTGAAAGAGACGTATTTCTCGCGTCGTGGTTCTACATAACTAGAAGCTGGACGACCCCTAGACATCGTGTGGTATACTAATGTGGGTCAGAAATGACATGCGATTATGTCATGTGCTGGCTCAGGCAAACAATCAATATTTGTATATGCCAGATATCGCACAGGCATAAAATGTGCGGTGCAGGCGTAGAGGTGCTGGGATGGCGGATGGCGCGCACCGCGCGCTTAGAGAGTACGAACAGATGGGCTAACTGTTGTAGCCTGATCTGCCGCCGACCTCGGTGCCTTTTTTGTTGCAAACGAGTCGCACTTTTATGTTAAAAACAGATGCCGTTCGCAGCGTTGCGTATGGTGTCTCAGGAGGATAGGGCTGTGGGGCTTTTTGAGCGGTTGGGGTTCCCAGCCGGTCGTGCAGCCAAAGTGATTGATGGCCAGCACCCGGAGCCGGGCCAACCTAACGGGAATGCGCCAAAGCCGGATATGTTGCCGCTGACCGAAGGCGAAGACGGGCAACGTATCCAGACCAAACGTAACGTTCTTGTCGCCATCAGCGGTAAGAAGGTTGATGATGAAGTCGTTTCGCTGGCCTGTACGCTGGCCAAAGCGAAAAAAGTGAACGTCTACGTCGTCTATGGAATCGAAGTGCCACGTAAGCTGGCGCTTGACGACGAAATGCCACAGGAAACGCAGGCGGCCAACGAGGCGTTGGACCGCGCGGCATACATCGCTGAGCAGTTGCATGTGCGCATCCAACCGGAGATTTTGCAGTCGCGCAACTTCGGCCAAAGCCTGGTAGACGAAGCGGCGGCGCATGAATGTTCGCTGCTCGTCGTGGGGTTGCCGTATCAGCTTGGGCTTGGCGGCCACTTTGATCTCGGCAACACAGTGGACTACGTGCTGAAGAATGCGCCCTGCCGCGTCTGGACGATTCGCGGCCAGCGTTGCGAAACCGGCGGCGCCGAGAGCGCAAAAACCACGCGCCAGGAAGCGATGCCTGCAAGCCGCTAAAGGAACCGACCCAAAAGTGAAATCAGCCGGTGGAGCGAATGGTACTCGTTCCACCGGCTTCTGTGTGTCCAGAAAGCGCACTATACCTCATCAAATCCTTCGAGTTCGCGCTTGGGATCGCGGATCATCAGCGATTTGACTGCCTCGCGCACTGGTTTGCCCTCAAACAGCACGCGCGCCACCTCCGCAGTCACCGGCAACTCAACGCCCAGCTTCTCCGCCATTTGCAGCGCCGCACGAGTAGTCGTCACGCCCTCCGCAACCGTATGGCGCTCGGCCAGCACCTCCTCCAGCTTGCGCCCTTTGGCAAGCTCCAGGCCGAGGGTACGGTTACGGCTCAATGGGCTGGTGCAGGTGGCGATCAGATCACCAAGCCCCGCCAGACCGGCCAGCGTCAGCGGATTGGCGCCAGCCGCCAGTGCCAGCCGGGCGATTTCCGTCAGCGCGCGTGTCATCAGCGAGGCTTTGGCGTTGTCGCCATATTGCAGGCCATCGTTGATGCCAATGCCAATGGCAACGATGTTTTTCAGCGCGCCGCCAAGCTCTACGCCAACCACATCATCGCTGGTATAGAGGCGAAACGTGCCAGTGGAGAGCGCGGCGCGCACCCGCTCCGCCGCCGCCGCATCACGCGAGGCTACTACAGAGGCAGCCGGCAATCCCTGCGCAATTTCCAGCGCCAGATTCGGCCCGCTCAGCGTCGCGGCGACCGTTCCGGCTGGCGCTTCCTGCTCGATCACCTCCGTCATGCGAAGATTGGTGTCCAGTTCGATGCCCTTGCTGGCGCAGACGAGGAGCGCGCCCGGCATAAGGTGCGGAGCTAAAGCGCGCATATTCGCGCGCAGGCTTTGCGACGGCGTGACGAGCAAGACGATATCGCGGTCGCGCACGGCATCCGCCAGATCCGCCGTCACCCGCAGATTGGCCGGCAGAGGAAATCCCGGCAGGTAGGCGCGATTTTCGCGGCCCCATTGCATCTCCGCTGCGCGCTCTGGAATATGCTCCCAGAGCGTGACATCGGCAATCGGTTCACTGGCTGATGCCCCGCGTGACCTGGCATGGTGTATTCGTTCGAGTGCAACGAGACGGGCAAGAGTCGTTCCCCAGGCGCCGCTGCCGATAACTGCGATGTTTGCCATGTTTGCCATATGACGAAGGCCCCTCTGCTGTCAACAGTTCTGCGTCTTCGCTGGCGCAGAACGACGATGATGTTGATGATGACAACGTTGACGATCATGTCTGTAGTGACGTCGGCGCTGAATTCGCTGAACTGGTGGCTCAGATGACTCACGTGATGCGGGATATGGTATACGATGTCTCGCTGATGTCAGCATATCGCATAATTGCCCCGCTGTGGTACACATCTTCTTATCAACCTCATACGGCTATGCTGGCAGTATTGGCTCAACCGCGCTGAGGTTGCGTGCTACAATAGTGGGTATAGGCGACGTGCAAACTATCAGGAAATATGCCAGCCATTGGGCCAGGCTATGGGCTATGGCTACAGCGAGACGAGTGAGACAGTGAGACAGTGAGGTGAACGGTGATCGAGCGGCAGACGGACCATTGCGAGTATTTGCAATTCGAGCAGTTTGCCGCCGTACCTGGCCTCGTCCATGCCGTTTTTACACGCCGCAAGGGATTCAGCGCGCCACCGTTCGCCGGTCTGAACGCCAGTTCGGTGACGGGAGACGACCTGAGCGTCGTGGAGCGCAACAAAGCAGCTATCGTTGCCACATTGGGAATGCCGCTGGTGGCAACCAAACCTGTCCACGGCGCGCAGGTCGCGGTTGTGGAGCGCGAGACAGCAGCGGAACGCTCCGGCGACTGGCTGGAAGCGTTTCGCGCGCGGCTGCGGATCATTGAGGCCGACGCGATGCTCTCAGATCAACCGGGGTTTGCGCTCTGCTGGGCCTATGGCGATTGCGCACCAATTCTGCTGTATGATCCCGAACACGCTGCCTTCGCATTGATTCATGCCGGTTGGCGGGGGACGGCGGCGGGCGTAGCGCCGGCGGCGGTGGCAGCGATGACGGCGCGCTATAGTTCGCGTCCGGCGGCGCTGCTGGCGGGGCTGGGACCAGCCATCGGCGCGTGCTGCTATGAGGTCAACGAGACGGTGCGCGCCACGTTTGCGCGGCATCCGCTGGCCTGGGAATGCGCGCGGTTCGTCCAGCGCACGCCTGACCCCGAACGCGCGGATGCAACAGGGCTGTTCCTGGATGTCGCCGCTTCCAATTATCAGCAATTGCTCGCGGCAGGGATCGCCGCTGAGCATATTGATGATTCGGGCTATTGCACCGGTTGCCGCACTGATCTATTTTATTCGCATCGCTGCGAACCCTGGCCAAGTGGGCGGTTCGCCGTCGCCATCGGCTTGCGCGCAGAAGCAAGCATGAAGTCGTAGCGTGGAGCAGAGCAATGCAGATGGCTGATACAATGGCAGAGCGAGCGGAACGGATACGCGCGCAGATTGCGGAGGCAGCGCGGCGCAGCGGACGGACGCCTGAAGCGATCACCATCGTTGCCGTCTCCAAGACCATGCCAGCGGAGATGATACGCGCGGCCTATGCGCTCGGATTCACCATCTTTGGCGAAAATCGCGTGCAAGAGGCGCAGAGCAAAATCCGGGAAATCCAGGACATTTCAGCGATGCCGGATATGCGCTGGGAACTGATTGGCCATCTCCAGACCAACAAGGCGGCGCGCGCCGCTGAACTGTTCGCGCGCGTGCAGAGTGTGGATAGTTTGCGGCTGGCCGAAACACTAGATCGTGCCGCCGCCGCGCAGGGGAAGCGCCTGCCGGTGCTGATCGAGGTCAACGTCGCGGGCGAGGCGAGCAAATCGGGCTTCGCCCCCAACGACCTCCGCGCCGCCGCCACCGCCATCGTCCAGTTGCCACATCTGCTGCCGCAAGGGCTGATGACCGTCGCGCCGCTGGTAGAGAACGCCGAAGCGGTGCGTCCAGTGTTCGTGCGGATGCGCGAGTTGCGCGACGAACTACGCCGCCACGCGCCCATCCCTGGCGAGACAACCGGCGGCTGGAATGAGCTTTCGATGGGCATGAGCGACGATTTCACTGTCGCCATCGCGGAAGGCGCCACCATCGTCCGCATCGGGCGTGCGCTCTTTGGCGAACGGCCACAGGCGGCGAAGGGATGACAGCGATTGCGGCCCTATTGCGCCTATTGCGCTACTGCACCTATCGCATTCTGGTATTATGGGATACAATAGTCTGCACTTAGCCCGATAGCGGTCCAGCGATGGAGAGGAGGAGGCCAAGATGGAAGCAGGGGATGTGTTGTTTGGGCGCCGGATACGTCAGAATCATGCGCTCGAACATGCGACCGTCACGATTCTGACCCGTGATGACCCAAACCTGACGTGCAGCGCGCGCTCCAACTCACATGGCTTTACCATCTATGCCGATCTCGATCCTGTATGGGTGCGCCGGGGCTGCGAAGAGGCGCTCACGCGCCTGCTGGCGGGTGAGGCGGAACTGGCGATTCATCCCAACTGTGGCACGAACCTGGCGGTGGGCACCTCGCTGGCCATGATTGGCTCGCTCTTCGCCCTGACGGCGATGCGCCCACGCACGCGCATTGCGTCAGCGGTCGCCAGCTCGCTCGCGGGCATTATGATGGCGCGTCCGCTGGGTGAAATGGTGCAGCGACATGTGACCACCCTGCCTGATTTGCACGACGTGCGCATCGTCGCGGTGCGCCAGAAGCGATTGTTTGGCAAGCGCGTCGTGGAGGTCTTGACGGCCACCACCGCCGCCGATAAGAGTTCGTGGTCATACGTGGATATTATCGAATAGACGGCTGAACTGCATGGTACACTACAGCTAATTCTTCAAGAGAGCAATGCTGTTGGTGGCTAATGGGTGAGATGTACAAGAGGGCGCAGAGGAGTCAAATAAGATCGTATGGTCATTGCATTTTCTCTTCGCGGTCTCATTGATGATTTTTTCCGCCTGCTGATTCTCTGCATCTGGATCAGCGTCATCCTATCCTGGATTACCGCGTTCATCCCCATGCCGCCGGATAATCTGTTCGGGCGCATCTCTCGCTTCTTCGATAAGCTCACCGCTCCCATTCTCCATCCAATTGCCCGCCGGATTCCGCGCGCCGGCTTCATGATGGTTGACCTGAGCCTGACCGTGGCGCTCATCTTTAGCTGGTGGGTGCTGGTGCAGTTGGATGGTCTGATTCTCTCCGCGCTCCCGGCGAACTGGTAGAGCTGGTAGAGTATGAAGTCCTGGGATACATCAGCGGAGAAGCCGTCGCGGCTGCGCATTGCCGTTCGTGTCACCCCACGCGCCGGGCGGGAAGAGATCACCCGCGATGGCAAGACCTTGCGCGTGAAGCTGACCGCGCCGCCAGTAGATGGCGCGGCGAACGAGGCGCTTGTGTCGCTATTAGCCGCGCGCCTCCATCTCGCCAAGCGCGCGATTGAAATTGTACGTGGCGTGAGCAGCCGCGAAAAGTTGATTGAGATCACTGGTCTGAGCGAAACCGGGTTTTGGAGCCGTCTTGGTTTCTGACAACCCATCTCCCACCTGACAAGTCCTGCTGGCGTTGCCATTCTCCCAACCATGCGATACACTAAGATGTTGGGCCTGGCAGTATGAGCAGTTATACGAACGAATGCTCCTCCGCAACGCATAAACCGCAGTAGTTATTGGGAACTGCCGAGGGCGGCGCATGATGTTGGGTACGACTGGAAGCGATGGGAAACGATTGGAAGAGACTGTAGCCCTCTACACGTGCTACAGGTTGGGAAAAGAAGATGACAGACGAAACTGGTATCGGAATGCTCGAAGCCAGTGGTGATACGGCGGAACAGGCGGCGGAGGCGGAGGGCATCAAACGTTTTGCGGCGCTGGGGCTTGGCGAAACGACGATGAGGGCCATTGCCAACCTCGGCTATAGTGAGCCAACCCCGATTCAAGAACAAACGATCAGCGTCCTGTTGGAAGGACGCGATGTGATAGCCCAGGCGCCAACCGGCACCGGCAAAACAGCGGCATATGGCCTGCCGATCATCGAACGGCTCGATGAAGAACAATTACAACCACAGGCGCTGATTGTCGTGCCGACGCGCGAACTGGCGATTCAGGTATCTGAGGCGCTGCACGCGCTGGGGCAATATCGCGAAGTGGTGACGCTGCCAATCTACGGCGGGCAGCCCTATGAGCGCCAGTTGCGTGCGCTGGCGCGTGGCGTGCAGGTGGTAACTGGCACCCCCGGACGCATCCTTGACCACCTGGGGCGCAAGACGCTTGACCTCAGCGCGGTCCGCACGGTCGTACTGGATGAAGCCGACGAGATGCTGAGCATGGGCTTCATCGAGGATATCGAAGCCATTCTGGCGCAACTGCCCACTGAGCGGCAGAGCGCACTTTTCTCGGCGACCATCCCGCCACGTATCGCGCGGTTGGCCGAACAATATATGCACGACCCGGTGCAGGTCAGCGTGGCCGCGCGCGAAGCGGTGGCGCCGCGCGTGCGCCAGGTGTATTACGAGGTGCCCGGCCACGCCAAGCCAGAGGCGCTGGCGCGCGTGCTGGACCTGGAGCAGCCGGATTCCGCCATCGTCTTTGTGCGCACACGTCGCGACGCCGACGCTGTTGCCGAGCAGTTGAACGGCCTGGGTTATCTGGCGCAGGCGATTCACGGCGAGATCAACCAGGCGCAGCGCGAGCGCGTGCTTGACCGGTTCCGCAAGGGGCATACACAGTTGCTCGTGGCAACTGATGTGGCAGCGCGCGGCCTCGATATCCCCGATGTCAGCCATATCATCAACTATGATTTGCCGCTGGACGCCGAATCCTATGTCCACCGTATTGGACGCACCGGACGGGCAGGCCGCGAAGGCGAGGCGCTGACACTCGTGACACCGCGCGAAGGGCGGCAACTGCGCTATATCGAGCAAGCCATTCACCGCCGTCTCCAACGCCTGCGCCTGCCCACACCCGCTGATGTCGCGGCGCGGCGGCGTGCCGCCTTCCGCGAAGATGTGCTGGAAATTCTAGACGCCGGGCAACTCGATCCGTTCCTGGCGCTGGTGGAAGACCTGGCGGGTACACATAATCCGACGGAGCTAGCGGCAGCGGCCTTCAAGATGGCGGCGCAAGCGCGCGACGCCGGTCGCCACGGCGGTCCAGAAACCTGGCTTGCCGCAATGGTGACACCTGAAGCCGCTCAGGCTTCAGCCGCCGAAGAAGCGGAGGAAGAAGAAGCGGGACCACAACGAACGAAACGAGGCGAAGCCGGTGCGCGTGGACGTAGGCAGCGTGGCGCGCGCGGCGACGGCGAGATGGTGCGCCTCTTCCTGCGCGTTGGGCGGCGCGATGGTGTGCGACCGGCAGACCTGGTGGGCGCCATCGCCAACGAAGCGGGTGTGCCTGGTGACGCCATCGGCGACATTGACCTCTACGATAACTTTTCCTTTGTCGAGGTGCCGGAGGAGACAGGACCGGCGGTGATTGCCGCCCTCAACGGTACGACGGTTCGCGGGCGCAATCCCCGCGCGACCATCGCCCTGCCCGACGACGGCAGCCAGAGCCGGGAGAGTGACGAGCGTTCGGCGCGCGACCGGCGCGATATCGGACGCCGCGCCTATTCCTCTGATGACCGTTTCTCTGGCGGGCGTAAACGTGATCTCCGCGATGATATGCGCCCGCTGCGCACGCCCTACGCCACACGACGCGCGCCAGCGACTGGGCGCAAGGGTCTGGGACGCCCCTTCGGCGACCGGCATGAGCGCGACGACCGCCGCCGCCACGCGCGCTAAGCGCATGACCGGCAATGCGGTAATGCTCGTAGAGAGAAAAGGGCGGCATGAACGAAACAACGGGATCATTAGCGGCGAGTCCAAAGCGGCCAGCAACGATTGCCGAGGCGGCGGCGCTGTTGCGCTCTGGTGGCATATCATCCAGCGAACTCACCCGCGCCTGCCTGCAACGCATCGCCGCGTGGGAGCCATCCATCCAGGCATGTGTCACCGTCATGGAAGACACAGCGATGCAGGAGGCAGTGAACGCTGATGAGGCGCTCGCCAGGGGGCGGGACCGGCGTTTGTTGCTCGGCATCCCGCTGGGCATCAAAGACCTGATGGCGACACACGGCGTGCGCACGACGGCTGGCTCGCGCGTGCTGGCAGAGTGGGTACCAGATGAGGATGCCACCGTCGTCACCAGGCTGCGCGAGGCGGGGAGTGTACTGCTCTGCAAGACGAACACGCATGAGTTCGCCTTTGGCACGATCACGCCGCCGACACGCAACCCCTGGAACACCAACCATGTGCCCGGCGGCAGCAGCGGTGGCTCAGCGGCGGCGGTTGCCAGTGGCGAGGTTCTCGGCGCGCTGGGCACGGATACCGGCGGCTCGATTCGCATTCCAGCGGCGGCCTGTGGCGTCAGCGGACTCAAGCCAACCTTCGGACTGATCAGCCGCGCAGGCATCATTCCGCTCAGTTGGTCGCTCGATCACGCTGGCCCGATTGCGCGCACCGTCGAGGATTGCGCGCTGCTGCTCGATGCGCTCGCCGGACACGACGCCAGCGACCCTGATAGCGTGGAGGTGCCGCTGCTGGATTTCACCGCCGCCCTCGCGCGCAATCGCGAGCCGGATGAGGCGATTCGAGGCACGCGCATCGGCATCCCCACCAGCTACTTCTTCCGCAGCCTCGATCCAGAGGTTGAGCAGGCGGTGCGCGCCGCTATTGCAGTCTATTCCGGCCTCGGCGCGATCATCGAAGAGGTGGCGATTCCCGCTTCGATTGACGAGATGTTTGAGGTTTTTCGCGGCATCGAGAAGCCGGAGGCGTTCACCTATCATCAGGAACAGGGCTGGCTGGACACGAAGGCCGATCTGTATCGCCCCGTCACCTATGAATTGATTCGCGCGGGCGGCACGTATAGCGCCTTCGACTATATTCGCGCGCAGCGGGCACGGCGCGACTTCACCACCGCCATGCGCAAGCTGCTGGGCACCGTTGACATGCTGCTGACGCCGACGCTACCTGAGCCAGCCCGCCGTGTGGACCGCATTGACGTACCCGCCATCTACAACGGCGTGGAGGAGCCTGCGGGCTATTCGCTGCGCTACACCTATCCGTTCAACCTGACGGGTCAGCCCGCGTTGACGGTTCCCTGCGGCTTCACCGCCGCCGGTCTGCCGGTGGGGTTGCAACTCGTCGCTGGGCATTTTAACGAGCCAACGCTGTTCCGGCTCGGCCACGCCTATCAGCGCGTCACCGGCTGGCACCAGCGCGTGCCTGATGTTCCTGCGCCACTCGCTTGACGTAGGTGGATGAAACCGTGCAGAACACCGCAAAATGTGGTATACTAACGGCAGATATGCGCGCAGCCATTGTGCGGATATCGCTTCTTCGGGGATGTCGGGTTTCGACAGACAGTAGAAGGGAACGTTTGCAGGTCGAGGTGCCGGTACGCACTCTCGTTAAACAACCGGCAAAACTATAGCTGCCAACAACAATCGGCCAGCTCTCGCTCTCGCTGCCTAAACACCAGTGAAGCGCGTCCGCCCGACCTCTGCCTGACGGGTCGGTACCGGGCGTCACACAGCCAGGCTGTGATAACCAGGATTGCTCGCTAGCGGTTATCAAGACTAAGTGAGCAGGCTTCTACGCAGCCCGCCGATGGGGGGCGTAGGAGCGTCATCAAAACGTCGGCTAAGCCTGTAGCATATCGTTTCAATCACCTGCTTGGACGGGGAGTTCGACTCTCCCCCATCTCCACCCTAAAACGCCAGGAATTAAGCCTCCTGGCGTTTCTCTTTGGTGGCATTGACGACAGTTATATGGCTGCCGCTCTAATCTACCCCTAGTCCTTTGTTTGCTTATTGATTGTACCCTATGGATGCTACTGATCAAGGACATAGGGGTGTGGGGCTACCGCAGCTTGTCCACACCCCTCTGCCATATCGTTCTTGAACCAAATCTGCCAGACGTTGCGATTCGTTGCAGTGGGAGTTACCGCATCAGGTGGTTTCTGCTGCTCAGGTAGAGTTTGGTCCATCTTGTCATTTCCAATGGGTTGCCAGGCAGCCAATAGTGACGCAGCCATTGAAGTCTGGAAGTACTCATTCCTATGTGGCTCACTGGCTAGTCCAAGGATCCGAGCAGCAGCTTCACAAAGCATTTTTGCTATCTCTCGTTCAGCTCGATTCGTAAGGGGTATCAACTCGTGCTGCGCCAGTTTCCAGCAGACTGCAACCAGTGTGCAGAAGTATGCCTTAGCATGCAGGTACGGACGCTTTGCCAGCAGTGCCTCACGAAAGGACCCTGGAAGAAGTGCGACCGTCAAACTCTCCGCCAGCACATCACCTAACCTACTTGGGTCGCAGCTTTCGGCGGCTGTGAGGTCGTCAAAACATTGATCCAATACCTGAAAAGCTGCGATGTGAAGTGCTGCACGCTCGCGTGGCGCAAGTTGTCGGCGTAAAGACAAACCTGTAGTCATTTCGGTTCCTGGAAGCGCTCGTAAGATGGTAAGTAATTGGGCAATAGTGTTGGGTGAAAGGGCATCTGGTGTCTGGTTTGGCGAGATGAGGCGCGGCAGCTTTCTCACTTCAGGTTCTTCCGGCCATAAATAGGGGTGGATAGCGCGCTGCCCAAATGGACAGCACCAATCTGCAAACTCGAGATTTGCAAGACCCATGTGCTCGGCAAACTCCGCTTGCATCAGCCATCATATGCTGGATCGAAGAGCATCTCGAAATCGAGATCTTCGAAGAACTCATCCTCAAAGGAACTATAGTCTGCGTGATTCCCCTCGATTTCAAGCTGAACTTTAGCCTCCTCGATCAGGATGTGACCTGCCAATTCCTCCGCGACGCAAGCGTGCTGTATCCGTTCATGCTGTGCCAATTGCCAGCCAACCAAAACGATGCACAGGTAGAGTTTACGCACGACCGATGATGTGTAGCGTGGTAGTCGTGCATGTGGATAGAACGTGCCCAGAAAGCCATTTTCGAAGGTATTGCCAGGTTCATTGAGAAGATCAATATCTTGGAATATTTGGTCAACAGCGATAATACTTGCTGTATTCAGAGCCTTCGCAGCCGTCGCGTTGAGTGTCTTGCGATATGCTGGGATCGGCCTTGTCACGGGATGATGCTTGCGCTTCGTATCCTGGTTGTCTTTGCCTTTCATATTGCCCTCCGTTGTGTCATAAATAGGAATAGGTTGCTGTTAGCAGTATATATGAGCAAGCAAAATCAGAGTAGTAAGGTCACTACCACGTATATTTGGATAGCACACGCTCCCCGCAAATCATAGTGTCGCTGTTCTTCCTGTCTTCTAATCTCCTGCCCATCCGGCGCTGATGCAGCTTGACAGGCAGCGTATGGTGTATAGTGAAGCCCAACAGGGAATCCGCCCCGCGCTTTCGCATTTTCATGGCAACGCATGAATAGCATGAGCGGCTTGAAACTTGAGAACCCGGAAGAAGCCTGAATCAACTGGCACGACGCCCACTGAAAGGAACCATCAGCATGCTGCGCTTTTGGCCGTTCCGTCGCAAACCTGACCGGGCCGATATATCTGCTAGCGGCGATGTCCCGCGCCGCCGCCTCTTCGGGCGCGAATATACCGCTGGCATCCCCTATGCGCTGCCTTCAGATCTGGGCGAGATGAACCGGCTGGACTTCCAGCATTTTGTGCTGCGGCAGGCGTTCAAGGGCAATTACGCCGCGCCATTACATGCGCCATCTAGCATCCTCGACGTTGGCTGTGGCACCGGACGCTGGGCGAAAGAGATGGCGCTGATCTTCCCTGGCGCGAATGTCGTTGGGCTGGATATCAAAGAACCTGTCACCGACGAGCAAGGACAGAGTAGCACATCCACGCCTGATCTACTCCCAGAAAATTATCGCTTCGTTTCCGGCAATATTCTGGAAGGGTTGCCATTCCCGGACGCTTCGTTTGATTTCGTGCATCAACGGTTGCTCTTCTTTGCCATCCCTGGCGACCGCTGGCAGTTTGTCATCAATGAACTCTGCCGTGTTACCCGTCCCGGCGGCTGGGTTGAGGTGGTCGAGGGGCATTATGGCTACGATCCGATGGGACCGGCGGCACAATACATTGCCGATGCGATGCTTCCCGCCATGCAGAAGCGCGGCATAGACCCGCGCAACAGCGCCAACCTGGGGCAGTTTCTTCAGCAGGCGGGATTGCAACAGGTGCAGCAGCGCATGGTCAAGCTGCCGGTTGGTGACTGGGGTGGGCGGCTTGGCAAGCTGGTAGCCGTAGACGTAGAAACGTTCATCCAATCCTCCAAGCCGCTGCTGCTGGCGCAGGGCATGTCTGAGAGTGATGTGACACAATTGGGCGAGACGATGCGCCAGGAATGTGAGCGCCTGCACTACACCTGGCCTTTCTACATCGTCTACGGGCAGCGCCCCGGCTGATATATCGGAGATGGATGAGAGAAGGCGCCACTGTTTGCAATTGTACTCTGCCATAGCTAGTGAAAGGGCGCTATCAGGAGTCATCATATATGGGTATCACACCTTCCGACCAATCCCAACAAGGCACGTCGCGTATGCGTATCCGGCCAGCATCGAACGGCGACTGGCCGCAGATTTGGCCTATTTACGCCCAGATCGTAATGGCGGGCGAGACCTATGCGTATCCTGAGCCGCCAGTCTTTGAGGTTGCGCGTTCGCTCTGGATGGAGGAGCCACCAGGACAGACCGTGGTTGCCGTCGAGGATGATGTGGTGCTTGGCTCAGCGAAGATGGGTCCCAACCGTCCGGGTCGCGGCGCGCATGTGGCGACTGCCAGCTTTATGGTGGATCCGGCGTATCATGGGCGTGGCATCGGGCGTGCGCTGGGAGAATACGTGATCCAGTGGGCGCACGATGCGGGCTACCACAGCATGCAGTTCAACGCGGTCGTGGAGACGAACACCGCCGCAGTACACCTATGGCAATCACTTGGCTTCGAGATTCTTACGACAGTTCCAGAAGCATTCAACCATCCACGCTACGGCCTGGTCGGGTTGCATGTGATGTTCCAGCGCCTGGCTGGGAAGGCTGAATAGTATGGCTGAGATGACTAATATGACTGAGATGGCGGCAAACGAGCATGTTGGGCGATTAGATCAGCAGGTGGCGTTGATTACCGGCGCAAGCTCCGGCATCGGACTGGCGATAGCACGCGCGTTTCTGGCGGAGGGCGCGCACCTCGTCGTAGTTGCCAGGCGGCAGGAGGTGTTGCAGGCGTTAGCGGCTGAAGCGGCGGCGCTGGGGCGTTCCTGCGCGGTGGTCGCCGGCGATGTGCGCAACGAGGAAACCGCAGAGCAGGCGGTTCAGGTGGCCACCGCGCAATTCGGGCGGCTCGATCTCCTGATCAATAACGCAGGCGTGGGCATCTATAAGAACCTGGCGCAGACCAGCAGCGAAGATTATGACACGATGATGGATACCAACATGCGCAGCACGTTTCTCTTTACGCGGCATGTGGTTCCAGTGCTGTTGCAACGTGGCGCGGGCACGATCATCAACGTCGCCTCGATGGCCGGTGTGATGGGCTTCCCCGGTGAGGCAGTGTACTGCGCCACCAAATTTGCCCAGGTGGGCTTCACGCAGGCGCTAGATCGGGAATTGCGTCCGCATGGCATCAAAGTGGGTGTCGTCTGCCCCGGTGGCGTCAAAACGGAATTTGCCATCGGCACCGGACGCACGGCTGAGGGCGTCGCCGCATCGGGCATGTTAGAGGCCGACGACGTGGCGCGCGCCGTGCTGCTGATGGCAACCCAGGCCGCCGGTTCACGCATCATCGAGATTCGCATGCGCCCGATGGTTGAGCCACTGGCCGGACGTGATCCTGAATAGTGAAAGCAACATATATCTGAAGCATACCTTGAAGGCAACCCATGACACTTAATACACTCAATACTGTGGGCTTCGGCTGTTTCGTGGCGGGCATACTACTCATTGCATGGAACACTTGGGCAAGGAGAAGATGGCAGGCTGGCCATGCGTTTCATCCGATCTTATTTGGATCGAGTATATTCCTCGTGACAGTAGGGCTGGCGATCAACATCGCCAGCCAGCTACAGTGATACGAAATTGCCGCAAGGTTTTGCTATGGTGGGGCAGACATTCTTATCTGCCAGAGAAAACGATGCGAACAGACACCTGCTAAATAGCGCAACTATCGCCTTCGCAAGCGTTGGCCTCATCGTCGCTATCATCACTGCCGACCAGCGTGAGCGGGTGCGCAGCCGTCCAGGCAGTTTCCAGCGCCTGGAGAAACACCTCCGCCGGCTGCGCGCCTGAGACGCCGTACTTCTCATCTATCACGACGAACGGCACGCCACGAATACCGAACGCCATTGCCCGCCGCTCATCCGCAATCACCTCATCCGTATAGGCGTCGCTGTTGAGTACAGTGCGGGCTTCGTCAGCGTCCACGCCGACTTCTGCGACCGCCTGCACCAGCGCCTCGGCATCGCCAACGGGCATGCCCTCGGTGAAATAGCCCTTCAGCAGTCGCTCTTTGGCCTCATTCTGGAGTCCACGCTCATTGGCGAGATGGAGCAGGCGATGCGCGGCGAAGGTATTGCCAGGGCGGGCGAGATCGAAGCGATAGGTGAGTCCTTCCTCAGCCGCCAGGTTGGTGACACGAGCGTTGAGCGCAGCGGCTCGTTCGGGCGTCGTGCGCATCTTCTGCGCCAGCATCTCGTCCAGCGTGCCTGGATACTGCGGCTCCGCATCCGGGTCCAGCTCGAAGCTCCGCCAGACGACCTGCACCTGATCGCGGTGGGGAAATTGCGCCAGCGCAGACTCGAAGCGACGCTTGCCGATGTAGCACCACGGGCAAACGACATCAGACCAAATTTCGACGTTCATGAGTTCCCTCTGAATGGTTGGATAGTGCATAAAGAGACTCAAACGACCAACCACCACTCTACGGCGGATGTCTATGAATCCCAATACTTCCCAAAAGATAGTAATATTGTAGCATAGGCGGCGGCGTTCCTGCCACCAGCTATCTTTGCAGAGGAATAAGAGACGCAAAGACTGTAGCTAGCTGGCAAACATCCTCGCCAGCCAGCTACAGCAGTGAGAAGAAGACTCTAGCCCAGTAGCGCCGTCATGATGATAGAGGGCACTTTGAGTGGCGAGGGCGCGGCTTCCAGCATCGTCAACTTGCGGAAGGCGTTCCTGGCGGCGGCGCCGTGCGTCACGAACCAGACCGGCACCGGGAAGGCGCGGAAGGGCGCTCGCAGCACCGACTTCTGGGGACGTGAGAACATCAGCGTGTTATGGACGACACCCGTGCCCGACTGGATATCGTTGAGAGCGTGGCCAGGGAATGCACCCCAGGTGGTGATGCCGACGGCATAGCCTGTCGCCGCCCAGTAGTTGACGGCCACAGTCCCATAGCGCAGATCGGCAATGGCCTGCTCCACCGCGCGCGCAACCGCTGGGTCTTTAAGCGAGGCGGGATGCACCAGCAGCGTTACATTCAGCGTACCCCAGAGCTGCTCATTGGCGAAGGTAACGGCTTTGGCGATATAGTCGGGCACGCTGGCAGCGTCGAGCGGTGTCTCCGCAAAGATGCCACAGAACGCCTCGGTGGTGAAGGTGATGTCGTCGGTCTGCTCCGGCGCGACGCCAGGGATCAGCATCCAGGGCAAGGTGTCGTTTGTTGATGCGCCAAACTGCTCAGCTTCTGGATGGGCAGCGGCGAACGATTGGTAGCGGTCGCGTGCGCCGGGGTAATAGGCGCTGCGCGTTGGCACGCCAGCAAAGACTTTGCGCATGCCATCCAGCAATTGCTGGCGCTGTGACCAGCCAGCGTGCGTCAGAATCACGCGCGTGGCGTTGCAGTTGAAGCCAGCATTATTGGTGAGCATCGTCACCAAGTGCTCCGCCTGATAGGCGATATCGCTGGCGCTCCACGGCCCCGGCACCACAATCACTGGGCTGACATTGCCTAGTTCGCCGGTAATCGGCTTGGTAAGCAAGGGCGTATTCGCTGCTTTGCGCGCCGCGCCCTCCGGCCCCGTGCCAAAGACGATGGCGTCGAAGGTCTTGTCGGAGCCGGTGATATGCACATCGGCGATATCGGGGTGGTTGCAGAGATACGCGCCCTCAGCCGCGCCGCCATGTACGATGCGCAGATAGCCTGGCTCGATCAGCGCGCGCAGGCCTTCTTCCCAGAGCGGGCCAAGATAGGCGTTGACGGGATTGGTCTTGAGGATGACCACCTCATCATCCACCAGCAGCTTATAGAGCGCGTCCAGCGGACCAATACTGGAGACGTTGCCTGCACCCAGCACCAGCGACACCTTGCCGCTGTGCTGCTTGTCGTGGTAGACGACGGCCTGGGTCTCTGGCAGGTTCTCTTTGGTCACACCCGGCTGCATCCAGATATCCGCCGTGACACCAGTGAAGATGATCTTATCGTAGGTATTCTGCGGGAAGACCCGCGCGACCACCTGACCATCGGGGCGCGTGGTAATGGGTCCGGGGATACGTGGGCGGCCAGTGGCGCGAATATCTGCCAGCGATTGCCGGAACTGGCGTAGCTCTTTCATCACCGAGTAAGGGCCGTTGCTCCACTCTTCTCCTGCGGCTGGCGCATCAGGCGCAATGCCCTTCGCCTGAAGGCAGGCCGCCACCCAGCGATCCGCCACGGCAGCGACATCATGAATAATCTGGTCTACGATAGCGATACGCTTGGTGACATCCAGCGCCACCCAGGCGTCTTTCTGCGCGTTGAGCGTCTGAATCGCTGCGTCCATCGTTTCGCGGTCGGTCGGCGGAATGGCGCCCGCAATGGTGGGAAACTGTGGAGCGCCGGTCTGGGTTATCGTCGCCATCGAAGACACCTCCCATGAATCCTGCTGAATACTGCGCAGATCAAGCGCATCGGGAAGGATGAATGAGCATACATTAGCGTTGCCAAGAAGTATACACCGGCGTGTTACGAGCAGATGTGTAGCTGGCTACATGTTGCATTGCTATTGTTAGTTGTGCAGCGCGGGCAGATGGGCCATCGCCCTCGCAAGCGAGCTATTGGCTTTGCCCCATTCCGAGAGGTTTGCGTTGAAACGCCTGATCCCATCAATGCGCGTCGTCTCGTCCAGGTCGTCAGGGGAAATCACTTGCCTGGCATACTCGATGACATCCTGAATCACCCGCTCCCAGAGATAATAGGTGAGGGCCATCCAATCAATCTCCGTTAGGCCATAGCCTTGAAAAAATGGCGCAATATCCTGAGCGCCAGGCTCCGGAGCGTCGCCAACGAAGATGAAATCATGCTCTTTGGGGGCCAGCATCACATCATCCCAATCAATCACAAAGACCTGATGCTGCGGGCGGCGGATGATATTACTCGGATGCAGGTCGGCATGGCAGATGACATATGGACCCGCTTGCGTTTGCAGCACGCCCGATAGCTTTTCCAGCGTGGATACTCCGCTATGAATCATGTCGTAATGCGCCAGCCAGCTCGCACGCAACTGCTGCGCACACTCGCTGCCGCCCTCAACATAGATATGTTGCGCTTCAAGATTACGCACGGCCCGGCTATACCCGCCTGGATCGAAGGTCTCTCTGCGCAGCAACGGAAACCGCTCAATGGGTGGCGCGAGTTGGTGCATCTGGCGGACAACCGCTCCTACCGCTCGCCACTGCGCATCGGTCATCGGCGGCTCCCAGGTGGTTTCACCTTCAATGAAAGGGTAGACGATGATCGTCCACTCACCAATTTGCGTCCATAGTCCCTGGCTGTGCGTGGGCATCGGCGCGACCACCGCAGCGATTCCCTGATCGTTGAGATAGCGTGGAATGAGGCAACTGAGTTCATAGAATGAACCGGACTTCGCTTTGAGCAGATAGGCTGCACCCTGCTCGCTCACGACGCGGTACACGCCTGCCCTGATATCCTGGCCGAGCGGCAGAAACTCCAGCGTGGCGACCGAGACGCCGTACTCCTGCTCAAGACAGGCTCGCAGGTGTTCCTCTGGAATATCCGGCTGCTCTAGCATTGTCCCACCCTTCTATCTCATCAGTTTTTCAGCCCATCACAGTACCAGATGTATTTTCAGTCGCCGTTTTGCGGGCGCGAGGATTGGGCACCCAGAACTGGAACGCCAGCAGCGCCAGCGCGCCCGTCATTGCGGAGACGATAAAGACCGGCGTATAGCCCCAGCGGTCCGCCAGCCAGCCACCGATGAGCGGCGCACCGATGGCAAAGGGCGCATAGCTCACCGAGGCCAGCGCCACATAGGTCGGGCGGCGCGACTCCGGCCCGAACTCGGTAATCAGCGTGAAGCCGGCCATGTTGACGGCGGCGGTGTTGAGGCCGAAGAGCAGAAAGATCAGCGCATAAAGCCAGAAGCCATGCGCCCACAGCGCCAGCGCCGCCGAAATCGCCGTCGCCAGCGACCCCCAGACCAGAATCGAGCGATGGCCGAAGCGGTCACCAATCGCGCCCCAGAGGAAATTGCCGCCAGTCATGGCAACGAACAGCACGGTGCTTTCCACGCCGACCTCGGCATAGCTAAGGCCGCCGAGTTTGAGCGCCGTGATGGCAAAGAGCGCGCCCGCCATTGTCGAGATGCCCACCAGACCGTTGCTGACGATCAGCCGGCGCAGCCCATCGTCGCTGCGCACCAGCGCCCATAGCTCGCGCGTCTGCTGGAGAACGCTTCGCTGAACCGCAATTGTCTCACGCGGTGCGCTGGTATCCCGCCCGGGTGATCTGACTGATTTTGCCCGCACCGCACGCGGAGGCTCGCGACCCAGCGACAGGAGGACGAACGACACCACCATCGCGGCGAACGTCAGGATGAAGCAAAGCGCGAAGTTCAACGGCCACGGCTCCTGCGCCAGCAGCGCCGCCGCGATGGCAGCGCCGCCGATGCCCAGCACGCCGCCTAACCCCGTCCAGAAACCAAGAAAACGCCCCAACCAGTTGCCAGGAATCGCGCGGGCGATCATATCCAGCCAGGCGGGATACGTCAGCCCGCCGCCAAAGAGCGCCAGAAAGACCATCACAAAGAAGAGCACGAGCAGCAGCGCCGTATTGCTATGCGCCAGCCAGAGCGCCCCCAACCCTAAAACGAGGTAGGGCACCCGTTCGAGAATGGTACACACCAGAATGAACGGCAGCGCATGCCGGAGGCGCTCCACCAGTGGCGCGACGAGTAATTGCGGACCGAAGAGGCCGAGCGCGCGAATGGCAGGGATCAAGGCCACCAGAAAGTTGTCGGGTGTGAGATGATGCACGAAGAGTGGCATCACGGTATAGGCCGAGGAAATGCTCAACCCCAGGCTGAAGAAGGCGATATCAGCGCCAAATACTGTAAAGTTCCACCTGGTATGGGCGGGTTGCGCTACACGAAGGTCCGCGCCTGTTCCCACGGACACAAAAAAGCTCCAATCATCCGTCTTGAATGTTTGCAGGTTTATTCGCTGTCAAACCAGTATGATAGGGGACATACTGCTGATTTCAGCATATCATGCCGCATGTTACACAGTCCAGAGGAGAATGTACCGATGGCCGGAACCAGTGGAACCAACGAGACTCACAGGACGCTCAGGATCCCTGAACGCTGGGGCTTCACGCTGGCCTACTGGCGTGGCCGCACGCCGTGGGATAGTGGTGTCGTGCCACCGGAACTGCGTGAAGTTATCGAGAACGCAAACGCGCCAGCGCCGGGTTACGCGCTCGATATCGGCTGTGGCACCGGCACGAACAGCCTCTATCTGGCGCAACACGGCTGGCAGGTGACGGGGATAGACTTCGCCGGCCCGGCAATCAAGCGCGCCAATGAGCGCTTGCGGCGCGCTGGCGCACTCTCCGGCTCCGCGCAGTTTCGCAGGGCGGACGCCTCGCGCCCCGAATCGTTCGACACCGGCCATCCGTGCATACTGCTCTTTGATCTTGGTTGCCTGCATACGATTCCGGCGGAGAAGCGCCCAGGCTATGCGACTGGCCTCATACGCGCCGCCGCGCCGCATGCTCTCTACATGCTCTATGGCTTCGCGCCACGCCTGCTGCGAAGCAGGCTCATTGGCATTACCGAAGATGAGGTGCGGGCGCTCTTCACGCCCGCCTTCGAGATTGAACGCATCGTCGCTGGCAGCGATGTCACCCGTGGCCGCGCCGCCTCCGCATGGTACTGGCTGCGGCGCGCAGGCTAGCCGCCCGCGCTGGCATGGCCCAGAATCGGCGTCTGTGTCTTGCCCTGCCCCGCCACGCCCGGCTCCGTCATCGCCTCCGGCTTGAGGATTTCCAGCAAGTCAGCCTCCGGCAGCGCGTGATGCTCGCGCACGATGTCGCGGATATCACGCCCCGTCTGCACCTGCTCTTTTGCCAGCTTCGCGGAAAGCTCGTAGCCGATGTAAGGAGCCAGCGCCGTCACGAGGCTGGCGCTCTTGAAGGCGTATTCCTCGCAGCGTTTCTCATTGGCGACGATGCCCGTCACACAGCGCGTGGTGAAGGCGTCCATCGCGTTCTTGAGGATGGTCAGCGACCAGAGCATGTTATGAATGATGACCGGCATCATCACATTCAGTTCGAGCTGACCGGCCTGCGCGGCAAAGGTAATGGTCGTGTCATAGCCAAGCACCTGGAAACAGACCTGGTTCAGCATCTCCGCCATCGAAGGGTTGACCTTCCCCGGCATAATCGAAGAGCCAGGCTGCACCGCAGGCAGGACGATTTCATAGAAGCCGGTGGCGGGACCGGAGGCCATCAGGCGGATGTCGTTGGCGATCTTCGTCAGGTCAGTCGCCAGCACTCGCAGCGCGCCGGAGACCTCGACAAACGACGCCATGCTCGGCGCAATCTCCACCAGTGATTCGGCGTTGCGGAATGGGAAGCCGGTCATCTCGGCAAGATGCTTGACGACGCCGCTGATATAGGCCGGCTCAGCATTGAGGCCGGTGCCGACGGCGGTGCCGCCGATATTGAGTTCGTAGAGCGTTTCGCTGGCATGCTGGAGCCGCTTAATGTCGCGCCGGAGCGTCAGACCATAGGCAGCGAACTCCTGCCCCAGCCGGATCGGCGTGGCGTCTTGTAGATGCGTGCGCCCGGATTTGACGATATGGTTGAATTCGCGTCCCTTCTCCTCGAAAGCTGCCGCCAGCCGTTCCATCGCCGGTAACGTCTCGCGGATCATCAGCAATGTGGCGACGCGCATCGAGGTGGGGAACGTATCATTGGTGGATTGCGCCATGTTCACATGATCGTTGGGATGGACGAGTTTGTAGTCGCCGCGCTGCCCGCCAAGAATCTCGATGGCGCGATTGGCCAGCACCTCATTGGTGTTCATGTTGTGCGAGGTGCCAGCGCCCGCCTGATAGGCATCCACTACGAAATGCTCATGCCACTGGCCGGCCAAAATCTCGTCTGCCGCCTGGCTGATGGCATGGGTGATGCGCCCGTCCAGCCGTCCCGTCTCCTGATTCGCCAGCGCCGCCGCCTTCTTCACCAGCACCGTCGCGCGGATCATCGCCGGATGGGCGTGCAACCCGCTGATGGGGAAGTTTTCCACCGCCCGCTGGGTCTGTGCGCCGTAGAGCGCGCTTGCGGGAACGGCGACATCGCCGAGTGAGTCGTGTTCGACACGGGTCGCTGTATCCTGTCCGTTCGGTTGTGTCATGCGTGCAATCTCCTCAAGAAGCGTCGTTGCTTGCCTGGAGCCACAATATGCCATCATGAACTATAGCAAATACAGTCATGCTGGCGCGCGGCCAAACACTCGAATTCTATCACGCGCCACCCAGCATTCACACACACCCGACTGTCACCGGGTTGTCGTTATGCCCGCCTTCATGCCACAATGCCATACGGCAGTACATTCCATTTCATAGCTCGAAAGGATGGAGGACAACGATGTTCTTCCGACTCAGCGATGAGCAACAAGAGATACGCGATTTAGTGCGGCGGTTCGCGCAGAACGAGATTGCGCCGCAGGCCGAACGATGGGATGAAGAGAATCACTTTCCGCGCGAAATCTTCAAGCCACTGGCCGAGATGGGGTTAACCGGTTTGTTGGTTCCTGAAGAGTTGGGTGGTTCGCAACTATCGCGGCTGGCTGGCGCGCTGATTTACGAAGAAATCGGCAAGGCGGATATGTCCACCGCCGTCTGGCTCTCCGTGCACAATATGGTGACTGGCCTCATCAACAAGTTTGGCGATGAGGAGCAGCGGCTCCGCTGGGTTCCAGGGATGACGGGCGGCGACCTGCTTGGCGCGTTCTGTCTGAGCGAGGCGCACGCCGGCTCCGACGCCGCCAATGTGCGCGCGACGGCCATCCGCGACGGCGACGACTATATCCTCAACGGCACAAAGTTCTGGGTGACGAGCGCAGGCGTGGCCGACATCTACGCAGTGATGGCGCGCACCAGCGACGCGGGCGGGCACGGTATCTCTACGTTCATCGTCGAGAAGGATACCCCAGGCTTTAGCATTGGCAAGCGCGAGCGCAAGATGGGTCTGCACGCTAGCCCCACCGGCGAACTGATCTTCGAGCAATGCCGTGTACCAGCGAAGAACCGGCTGGGCGAGGAAGGCGACGGGCTGAAGATTGCGCTTTCCTCGCTCGACGGCGGACGCATCAATATTGGCGCCATCAGCACCGGCGTCGCGCAGGCAGCGTTCGAGGTCGCCACGCGCTACGCCGGTGAACGCAGCGCCTTCGGCCAACCTATCGGCGCGTTTGAGGGCATCCAGTTCATGCTGGCTGATATGGCGATGAAGATCGAGGCAGGACGGCTGCTGGTCTATGAAGCGGCGTTCAAGATGGATGAGGGCGAACCAGCAGCTTCGATGCACGCGGCGATGGCCAAGTGCTTCGCCAGCGACATCGCCATGCAGGTAACGACCGACGCGGTGCAGGTGCTTGGTGGCGCGGGCTACGTGCGCGACTGGCCGGTCGAACGCTACATGCGCGATGTGAAAGTCGCCCAGATTTTCGAGGGCACCAACCAGATTCAGCGCCTCGTCATCGCCCGCGCATTGCTCGGCGAACTTGCCGCTGGCAAGTAAATGAGCTATTGCCCCAGATAGTTTAGCGCCAGTTGCGACAACAGTTCGATGCCCAGCGGCAGGCACGCCTCATCGAAGTCGAAGAGCGGGCTGTGGTGTGGGTGATCGAGATGGCGCTCATGGTTGGCAGACCCCAGGAAGATATAGCAGCCAGGCGCGGCGTTGAGGAAGAAGCTCATATCTTCCGCGCCCATGACCGGCGGCGCCGTGATAACCTGCTCCGGCGCCACCAGCTTCTCCGCGACCGAACGCGCGAAGGCAGCCATTGCGTTGTCATTGACTGTCACCGGATAGAGCGTATTGATACGCGCGTCGCAGGTCGCCCGGCTGGCCGCCGCCACCTGTGTTGCTATCTCAACGATGCGGCGCTGCAAGAACGCGCGCGTCTGCGGCTTGAGGGCGCGAATCGTGCCATGCAGTTCGGCGCGGCTGGCAATGATGTTGTGTTTGGTGCCTGCGTGGAATGAGCCAACGGTGATGACGGCGGCGTCCAGCGGGTCAACTTCGCGGCTGACGATGCGTTGCAGTTCATTAACGATGGCCGCGCCGATGGCGATGGCATCCACTGCCTGATGCGGCGCGGCGCCGTGGCCACCGACACCCTCGACGGTCAACTCAAATTCGTCGGCGCTCGCCTGAAGTGGACCGCCCTGTACCACCAGCGTGCCCACGGGATGATCGTTCAAGAGATGCAGGCCAAAACAGGCGTCTACCTCTGGATTGGTCATCACGCCTGCCTCGATCATCGGCTTCGCGCCGCCTGGACCCTCCTCCGCTGGCTGAAAGACCAACTTGACGGTGCCTTTGATCTCGTCGCGCCGCTGCATCAGAACCTCAGCGACGTTTAGCAAAATGGCGGTATGCCCGTCGTGGCCGCAGGCGTGCATCGCGCCAGGGCGCTCCGAACGGTATTCGGCGCCGGTCTCCTCAGTCAGCGGCAGCGCGTCCATATCCGCGCGCAGCAGCACACAACGTCCGGGCGTCGCGCCGCGAATCAGGCCGACCACCCCGGTCTCCGCCACGCCAGTCTGCGGTTCGATGCCCAGCGCGCGCAACCGCTCCGCCACGTAGGCAGCAGTATCATACTCGTGGAAGCCTAGCTCCGGGTTGCGGTGGAAGTGACGCCGGTCGGCCACCACCTGTTCGCGCAATGCCTGCGCCGCCTCGTGAACGGTCATAGAAGTCATCATTGGTTGCCTTGTTCGCCTCCGTATTTCTGCATCAGGTGATCGGTATAGTTGCTGTAAGCGTCTGCCAGCGCCGCGTTCTCGATGATGAGGATGTTCTCAGCGTTGAACTCGGCGCTGTTCGAGAAGTTATAGGAGCCGGTGATGACCGTATCGTCCACCACCAGCACTTTGTTGTGCATGAAATCGTGCCGGCTGGTGGGACTGTACAGCGTCGAGTTTTTCCCGACGAGATGGGCCGCGCTGATAATGTCTTCAACGGCGTAGATCTTCCAGCGGTTATGCGGCACATCCTGCCACTGCTCCAGCACGCTCTCCATCTGTGTACGGTCGTAGACACCGCTCACTTCTGCCTGGTTATACTGCAATACCTCACCCAGCGCCGAGAGCAGCGCGCCTGAGTTGAGCAGCATGCTACAGATGCGTACCCGCCTCTGCGCGCACGCGACGCGGCGTGCCACCTCGTAATCAATCTCGCGGCCACGCCCCGGCGAGAAATGGATGTCAACAAGTGCCGGTTGCCCGCCGTAGCGCAGTGTCACTGGCGTCGTGTCGAACGCCCCACTATTGCCGATGTCGCCATCCTGCCAGAGTTGCTCAAAGTCGCGGGCATAGTAGCCGGCCGCTGGCTGCGAGGTCAGTTGCAAGAGGTTGTTTTCCTGCAACGTCCAGGCGTCGTCGGTGAGATTGGTAGAGCCGGTCCAGACGGCTGCGCCGGGCAATGCTGCATCGCGCACGATATATTTGTTGTGCATCAGCTTCATGCCGCCGATGCGTCGCCAGGGATACCCCAGCGATTGCACGAACTCGCCAGTGCCATTAGGCGCCGGGTCCATACCATGATGCAACGGCGGCGATGAGGGCTTGTCAGCGTCATAGGCAATACGAATAGCGACGCCTGCTGTTGCGCGCTCACGCAACGCATCCGCAATGATGGCGCGTGTCTCTGGACTCAGCCGGAAGTCATAGATAGCGAAATCAAGGCTCCGCTCTGCGCCGCGAATGAACGCCGCCAGCCGTCCGGCTATCTGAAGCGCGGTCTGTTCGCCTTCCGCCAGAAAGTTAACCGAGAGTGTATCAGGTGTGTTCATCATGTTATTGTTCCAGTTCCGACATCTGTTTGGTGGCCTGCCGCAGCTTGTCGTCGGGGGTATGGTTGGCACGGCCAGTGGCGGCCATCCGCTGCTCCACCTGCTGCTGAATAGCCTCCTCAATGATCGTCACCACCTGATCCAGGTCATCGGTGAGCGTCCAGAGGGCGAAATCACGCGGGGCAATGGTATGTTCTTTGTTGAGCAGCGTGGTCTCCAGCCAGGAAGCCAGCGGTTGCCAGAAGTCTTTGCCCATTAGAATGATCGGCGCTGAACGTTCCAGTTTGCCGGTCTGCGCCAGCGTTAGCAGCTCGAAGAGTTCGTCCAGCGTGCCATAGCCGCCGGGGAAGAAGACATACGCCTCGGCGGAGAAATCCAGCATGACCTTGCGGCTGAAAAAATAGTGGAAGCTCATGCTCTGTCGCACATAGGGATTGATGCGCTGCTCCATCGGCAACTGAATATTCAGCCCTACCGAGGGACCGCCCGCCTCGGTCGCGCCCTGGTTGGCCGCCTGCATAATGCCAGGACCACCGCCGGTGACAATCGTGAAGCCACGCTCTGCCAGCCGGTGCGCCAGTGATCGCGCCAGATGATAGGCGGGATGCGTCTCCGGCAGCCGCGCAGAACCAAAGATCGTCACGTTCTTGTGGATGCGCGCCAGAAAGGTGAACCCCTCGACGAACTCGCTCATGATGCGAAAGATGCGCCAGGTAGGGTTATGCTCATAGTCGAACATGAACGTGCCTGGCGCGGGTTCCGGTTGTTCAGACGGTTGCGATGGTTGTGATGGTTGCGATGGTATAGGTGGCAGCGATGGCTGGGATGGCATGGTTTCCCCTCATCTTTTCGGCTGGATGCGCTGTACTTGCTGTTTCGTACTGAGCGATGGATAAACAATGGTAGCCGATGCGTACAGGCTGCTACGATGTATCCTGGTACCCTATCGTAGCACAAGCTGCTGAGCCGGTGGCATTGAGTTTGCTCCCGCTGTTACCGTAAAACGCATCTGACATACAAGATACCCCGCCTCATACGGGATCACGTCCAGTATGCGCTCGAATTGGAGACGTTCATGACCATTTCGGCTGATTCTGCGGACTATCCGCGCATACTGACTGTCGCCACCGCCTTCCCACCCTATCACTATACGCAGGACATGATGTGTGAGTATGCGCGCGAACGCATACTTGGCGCGGACTGGCAGGCGAACGCTGAGCAGGCCGCCAACGCACGATTGATCGAACGGCTCTTCGCTTCCAGCCGCGTTGCGCACCGGCAGAGCGCGCTCGACCTGCGCGCCTATCATGCGGAGACGCCGACCACCGGCGCACGCATGGCCACCTATGAGTCCGCCGCCTATGCGCTGGGCCGGGATGCAATGGAACAGGCGCAACGCCAGGCAGGAAATCTGCGGGACGCGCGTGATATCAGTGATTTCATTGTCGTCTCCTGCACAGGCTATAGCGCGCCGGGACTCGACATTCAGTTGGCGCGCGATCTTGGCATGCCGCGCGATGTACGGCGGTTGGTCGTTGGGCATATGGGCTGCTTCGGCGCGCTCGTGGGGCTGCGCCAGAGCCTCGCCGCGCTACGCGCGCATCCGGACGCCACTGTCGCCATGCTCTGTGTCGAGCTGACGACATTGCACTTCATGCCAAGCCTCGATCCTGAAGTGCTGACCTCGTTCGCGCTCTTTGGCGATGCTGCCGCCGTGGCGCTGCTCGGCTATGATGAGCGCGCCAGCGGCCCGCAGGTGGTGGATACCTACTGCGCCGCCGACTTTGCCACCGCCGATCAGATGTCATGGAAGATCACCGACCAGGGCTTCGTGATGACGCTCTCGCCGCGTGTGCCCGTGTCGCTGCGCCGCAATATCCTGGCAGTGATGGACCACCTGCTCACGCCACATGGACTGACAATCTCGGATGTCCGTCACTGGATCATTCATCCCGGCGGTCCAAGCATCCTGGATGCGATTCAAGGCAAGTTGGAGCTAAGCGACGAACAGATGGCGCTCTCCTGGCAAGTCCTGCACGACCACGGCAACTGCTCCTCCGCGACGGTGCTGCTGATAGTGGATGAACTGCTGCGTTCGGGCCGCCCCAACCCCGGCGATTGGGGCGTGATGATGGCATTCGGTCCCGGTTTGACGCTGGAAACCTGTCTCTTGCGCTTCTAGCCGATGCCACACTACACGATCAGGCGCAGCAGGTAGCCAGGGCGCAGCACCGCCGAGGCTGGCAGGAAATCGCCGGTGACGGCAACCACCGTGTCGGCCATTGCCGGTCTGCGGTTCATGATGGCGGCGATGTGGTTCATCAAAGGTGGCGCCTGCACCGCTGCCTGGATGATGCGCTCGACGGTGCGCTTGCCGCGAAACTCTGCGCGCAGCAAATGCTCATACTGCGCCAGGATGTTCGCGCTCAGGTCGTCGTGTTCCAACGCTGCGTTCGCCACCTGCGCCGCCAGTTGCGCGCCACGCAGCGCACGATAGATGCCCTCGCCGGTGAAGGGGTCATAATAGCCACCAGCATCGCCTACGAGCAGCATGCCATCATCAGAGCGTCGCCGCGCCTTCACACAGATGCGGCTGATCGTCAATGTACGCCGGACAATCGTCAGATGATCGAGCCGCCCGCGCAGCCGGGGAAAGCTCGCCAGCGTCTCGATGAGGAAATCTTGCGGACGACCGGCTAGCCTCCGCCCATCGCGCGCCTCATCCACCACCATCGCCACATTGCATAAATCACCATGTTCGCCGCTGTCTGGCGATTCGAGCGGCGCAAGGCCGACATAGCGCCTGTTGGCGACGTGCATCTCGCCGTAGTCCGCCAGCCCTGCGATGCCGCGCATATGAGCCACCAGCGCCACCTTGCGCATGCGCGTGGGAATGTGCAGGTTCAGCCTCCGCGCCACCGTCGAGTGAACGCCATCCGCTGCCAACAGCAGACGTGCCCGCACCGGCTCGCGTTCGCCTGATGGCGTCAACGTCCAGCCGTCAGCATCGCGCGTCAGTTGCGCCAGCCGCCAGTCCTCGCGCAGTTCGGCTCCGGCAGCGGTGGCTGTCTGCACCAGCGCGGCATCCAGCCGTAGACGAGGAACGGCCAACCCCGTCTCGAAATAACTATGGCCGTTTGCGTCGCGTGTGGCAGCAAAATCGCCCTGAAAAACGCGCCCATTCGGCGCATAAATGCGAAAACCGCGCAAGCGCCCCGGATGGATGGCGAGCAGGGAATCGAGAACGCCAAGTTCGCGCAAAAGTGGCTCGGCGGCGGGGCTGAGGTATTCGGCGCAGGGCTTGTCACGCGGAAACGTCGCCTTGTCCAGCAACGCAACCCGCCAGCCGGAACGGGCAAGGAGGCTCGCACTGGCGGCGCCCGCCGGTCCCGCGCCCACAATCGCCACATCATAGCGATCTTTGCGGTCTTTCTCGCTCGCCATCGCGCCTGCCCTTTGCTCTTCACTATAGTTTCTGCCCCCACCCCCAGCCCCTCCCCCGTGCGCGGGAGAGGGGTGCTCATCGCCATGCCGACCATTTCAGTCGGAGCGTCCCTCCGCTGTGCGCGGGAGAGGGGAGCGCAGGCGCGGGCATTCAGCCGTGCGCAGAATCGGGAGCGTGCAGGCAATGTTTGACCCGAACCTGCGGAGGCAGGTTTCGCGGCGGGACGCCATCCAGCCGCGAATTCATTCGCCTGTTGACGCACATGGCGCATGCCAGGAGAGCGCCAGCCGAAACGGGAAGCCAACCCAGACACGCGCTTTCCTCAGACCGGCGCGGTCTGCCAGCGTGCGCAGTTCCGGCGCGGTATAAGCGCGGCGCACGGAGGCCGGTGCATCGTGCCGCGTCATCGGGTGCATGCGTAGCGCCTGCGTCAGCAGGATGGCGCCTGCATACGCCAATGACGAACGCGCTACGTCAAAGACCAGCACGGTTCTGCCGGCCCGCGCCAGATTGCGCAACAACTCGACCGCGCGCTCAGGATCAAAGTGATGCAGCGCCAGCGTGCAGAGCGCGATATCAAAAGCGCCATCGCTATAGGGCAGATGCAGCGCGTCCTGCCGCTCTACTTGTATCGCTGGTATCGCTGGCTGCGCGGCCACTTGCTCCCGCGCGACCGCGACGATTTCCGGGCTTATATCCGTTGCGATGATGTGCGCTTCGATGCTATTGCGCGCCGCCCAACGGGCGATAGCCAGCGGCATATCCGCTGAACCGGAGGCGACATCGAGCAGCGAGAACGAGCGCAACTGCTGTTCTCGCACTATTCTAGCGACGGCGCGCACAGTGTAGGAGGTCCAGCCGAGCAGCGCATTGATACGGCGAATATCGCGCAGATTATGGGCCAGTGCCTGCGCATCGAGAGATTCTTCGGCATCGAGCAGTTCGCGTATCTCTGCGTCGCGGGTCCGCATGCGTTGCTGCCTTTCACTGTGTGATGCTATTCTCGGCTATAAACAGCCGCGACTTCCACTCAGGTGAAACTGGACGGATAAAACGTTAGAATATAGTCGGATTAAAGCATATGGCAGCCATCTTCTGGCAGGAGCATTCGAGAGATATGATCAAAGCAGAACAGACGCCACAACCGGCAAGCGCGCCAACAGCATGGAGCTACTGGGTCAAGACGGCGCGCCCTTTTTCGCTGACGGCCACCGTCAGCCCGGTGCTGGTGGGCACGGCGATAGCCCTCTACGAGCAACATTTTAACGCGCTCATCTTCATTGCGACGATGCTCTCCTGTCTCTTTCTCCAGATCGGCGCCAACTATTTCAATGAATATTTCGATTATCGTTACGGGCTGGATACGGCGCAATCGCTCGGCGCGACGACGGTGATCTTCCAGGGCAAGATGACGGCACGGCAGGTGTTTCTTGGCGGCGCCGGCTCGTTCGCGCTGGCAGCGCTCTTTGGCCTTTATCTGATCCTCGTGGTTGGCCCGGCGATCATCCTTTTCGGGCTGGCAGCGATGGCAATAGCGTATTTCTATAGCTCGAAACCGTTCAAGTTCGCAGCGCGTGGCCTCGGTGATCCGTTGGTGTATCTGGCGATGGGCTTCCTGATGACCTGGGGCGCGTATTACGTGCAGGTGCAACGCTGGTCGTGGCATGCCTTCGCCGCCAGCGTGCCGGTTGGGTTGCTGGTGACGGCTATCCTCAACATGAACAATGTGCGCGACTATGAGGACGACCTGGCGGTTCACAAGCTGACGCTGCCGGTGCGGTTCGGGCGGCGTTTCGGTGAGCGTTATCATGCGGCGCTGCTCATCGGCGCATATGTCACCACAACGATCTTCGCGCTGGTGGGGCTGCTGCCGATCCTGGCGCTTGGCGTCTGGCTCACGTTCCCGCTGGCCTACACCAATGTGCGCGCAGTATTGACGGCGACCGACCGCAAAGCCTTCATCGTTGGGATACGCCAGACTTCGCGGCTACATTTGGTCTTCGGCGTGGCCCTCACCCTTATGATTGTGCTGGCGACGCTTGTCGGCATCAAATATTAGCCATCAGGATGGCGAGCTATCCCAGCAAATACCTGGTCAACCGTCCGCTCCGGCCAATCAGGGGGAATGGGCATGCCGGCAATCGCCAGTGCATAGTAGCTGCCAATGAGCTGCGCTACCACCAGCTCGATATCTACCCCATCTACCCCAGGCGCAAGTTCCCCGCGCGCCTGGGCTTCCTGCAAGATAGAGCGAATCATCTGTCGCCGTGACGCCACCACCTGCTCGCGGAGCGCCGTGAGCAGTTCAGGTGTCGTGTGTTCTTCAGCCAGTGCAGCGCCGATGATCGGCAAACTATAGGATGCTGCCATGCTTTCCCGAAAGTGACGCAACTGCGCCGTCAAATCGTGCCGCACATTTCCTGTGGGAGATGGCAGAACATACAAGCGGCGCGCGTGAACGATTGCCGCCGCAGCCAGCGCCGGCTTGGAGGAATAGCGCAGGTAAATGGTTGCGCGGGTCGTCTGCGCTGCCTGCGCGATATCATCGAACGACATATGCGCATAACCGACTTCCCCCATTAAGCGCAGCGTCGCATCGAGAATACGTTGATCCAGCGCCACCTGACGTGGCCTGCCACGAGATCGCGTTGAATCCATGTGCTGTATCCTTTCCGCTGGGGCGACTTACCATATTGCTCATGGCTCTTGTTGCTTTCGTAGCTCAAAGGCACTGATTGACTAAATATTATACACGGTTGTATAGTATTTAGGAGAGGCAGGAGATGCCTCTTTCTTTACCGCTTACCAATGACAGGAGTATCCATTATGGCAACCTATCCGGTTGTACGTCTCTCTAAAGGGCATTTCGAGGCCGCCAACTATGCCGAGGTTCGCCGATTGGCTGAAGCAGAGGAGGCAGCAGTAGCGCCTTCGCTCAAACAATTGCGCGGCTTGATTTACTATAGCGCAGGCGTTGATCCTGTCACGAATACATTCATCAACATCAGCATCTGGACTGATATGGATGCTGCGAAGCAGATGAACACGCTGCCAGCGATGCTCGCGCAGCGACCCATCATGGAGCAGGCGGGCGTGCAATTCGACCGTATCGCCAACTACGAACCCATATGGGCGCTCCATGCCACTGAACTGAAACAGGCGCTTGGCTCATCTATCTCATTCAATGAGCGACCCCTCTCTGAATGAGATAACCGCACGCCTGTGATCGAGAGTGGCAGGGCAGACAAGAATGTCCACCTGCAACATGCGCGTTGGCAGACAAGAATGTCTGCCCTACCACCTTCCCCTTACATCTCAGAAGGCTATCAGTCCTCATCTGAGGGAGCAGAATCTGACATCTCACCGTCCTCTCCCTCGAAGTTGCTATCAGGTTGCATCGCATCCGCCTGTTGCTTGAGATAGGCCAGCAGGAAGTTGTCGAGCATGCCGTCGAGTACGTCGCGCGCCCGGTTCGAGCGTTCGCCGGTGCGGGGGTCGCGCGCATACTGCGTTTTGGCAAGATGATACACCCGCGCCACCTCATCCTGCGGAGCAGCGCCTGCCGCCTGCCGTTCGAGCAGCGCCGCAAGCAGGTCACAGGCTAGCGATTGCGCCTCATCAGGCTGCTGCGCCTGCACCCGCACGCTCAGCCCGCTCACCTGGTCACGCGCCTCCATCACGGTATGCGCAGCGCGGTCCTTTCCCTCTTTGCTCTCTTTACCATCTTTCGCGTCTTTGCTTTCACGACTGTCGCGCGGGCGGCGATCAACGCTGAGTTCGCTGAGTTGGAAGGCGCCGTGTGGGCCATGTGCAGACGCGCCGTTGCTGTTGTCATGCACTGGCACAGGCAACACCTCTACTCGCGCCAGTTGCACACGCGCCTGCGCACGCCCCCGCTCTTTTGCCCCGCTCTCCTCGCTCTGGAGCTTATGCAGGCCTTCTTCGCCGCGCAGAATCGCGCTGATATTCGGCCCGCGCAGCAAGAGAATCGGGTCGGCTCCTGGCTCATGAATCGCCGCGACCTCGTGCCCTTTGCGCGAAGCCCATTTGAGATACATCTCGCCAAGCGTCTCCGGCCAGTCGCCAGCATCGCGGGCGCGCGGCATCGTCACTGGCGTGATGCAGAGATAGACGGCATCAGCGGCCAGCGTATCGCCATCACCAGCGAACAATTCGAGTTCCGCCAGCGACACATCGCGTTCCAGCGTCTCATAACTGTTGGCCAGCCGTGGCAGACCGGCGGTATCGTTGTGCCGCCGGATCATTACGGCAACTTCTCCCAGTTGCTCTGCGCGATTGCGCAGATTGACAAAGCGGTCGGTGACGCGCTCGATCTGATAGATGGTCGAGAGAATCTGCCGCGCGCGATCATTCTCATCCCAGAAGCTGGGCTTGCCAGTCTCCGCAAGTAACTGTTGCGCGCGATGTTGCAGCGCCTCATAACGCGCGCCGTTGATTTGTCCCTCGATGCGCTCGCGCAGCGCCACAATCGCCTCCTGCAGCTTGCGCAGGTCCATCGTGCGGACACGCCCGCTGGCCGTATCGGTGACGGCGGTGCGTTCGTGCGGCTCTGCCGGCGCTTCCTCGCGTTCGACCTCCGCTACGCCGTTCACTGGAATGATGGCAGCGTCAATCTTGCCATCCACCACGCAGAGTTCCAGCAATTGCTCGCCGGTGGACGGCTGCAAGGCGATACGCCGCGCCAACGGCAGCAGCACCAGGTCCTTGATGGCGCGCTGGAGCGGGCGCGCGCCGTAAGCTGCGCTAAACCCCTGTTGGAGCAACGTATCGAGGACTTCTTCACGGAAGTCCAGCAGGATGTTGCGGCGCAACACGCCCTCACGCATCAGCGCCTTACCCAGTTCGCGGCGCGCGATACGCCGCATCTCGTCCAGGCCGAGTGGCTGAAAAACGACGATCTTATCAAGCCGGTTGATGAATTCCGGGCGGAAATACTCCTCGACGGCCTTGCGCACCTCCTGGGCGCGGCTCTCGGCTTTGGCGCCCGCGTCAATAAAGCCAATGCCGCGATTCTCGCTGCCGTGCGTGCCGATGTTGGAGGTCATAATGATGATGGTGTTATGCAGGTCCACCGAGCGCCCGGAAGCGTCGGTCAGGCGCGCATCATCGAAGACCTGCAAGAACAGGTCAAAGACATACGGGCTGGCCTTCTCAATTTCATCCAGCAGCAGCACCGAAAAGCTCTGCCGCCGTTGCTTCTCGGTCAGTTGTTGCAAGAGATCAGGCACGCTGATAGCTGTCTTATATTCGCTCATATCGAGCCGGATGAGCTTTTCTTTGCTGCCAAAGAGATATTCCGCCAGCGTTTTTGCCAGTTCTGTCTTGCCAACGCCGGTTGGCCCGACGAAGAACAGCACGCCGAGCGGACGCCCTGGATCGTTCAGTTCGGCCTTCACCAGCGTCACGACATCTACCACCGCATTGACGGCTTCTTCCTGCCCCACCACGCGCTCATCGAAGTAGGCGCGTATCTCGTCCTGGCTCAGCGGCACCGTATCCGAAATGATCTTCTCCGGCAGGCCGGTCATCCGCGAGAAGGTCGCGCTGACCACATCAGTGGTGACGATCACGTCGCCGGTGGTGGGTTGTGCAGGTTGGGAACGCTCGGACTTCTGCCCATCCTGCTGCTTGTGCGCCTGGGCTGCCTCTTCCAGCAGATGCGTCGCCTTGCCGGGGAACGCCTGATACGGCAGGAAACGGCGCGTCAGCTCCAGCGCGCGCTCGATGGCAGTGGCTTCAATGCGCACCTTGTGTTCGCGTTGCAGGTCGCGCGAGACTGCCGCCAGGATGCTCTTGGTGGCGTCGCGGCTTGGCTCTTCGATCTGAATGACGTTGAAGAGCTTCATCAACGATTGGTCATCGGCGAGCGCCCGCGTGCCATAGCTGCCGCTATTGTAATTTTCCGGCGAACTTTCGCCGACCACGACGATTTCTTGCCGCTCCAGGTATGGGCGGATAAACGTCGAGAAGCCGTCTGATTTGTCGGAGGCGCGGCCAGCATCACGCAGCGCCCAGATATCCTCGAAGTACAGGATGAGGCGCTTGCTCTGCTTAAAGCCGTCCAGCAGTTCCCCCAGCCGTGTCTGCCATTCGCCGAGATATTTCGTGCCCACCATCACCGCGCCAGTAGAGATCGAAATGAACTTCAGGTCCAGCAGCGCGGATGGCGCCTGATTCTTGACGATGCGCGAGACCACTTCGTGCAGGATCGCTGTTTTGCCCACATCGGCGGGGCCGAGCAGTAACAAACTGCGCCGCGCAGCCAGGCTCTCGAACACTTTCGTGACTTCGGCCTCGCGTCCATAGGCGCGCGCCACCTGGCCACGCTTCGCCCGCGCTGTCAGGTCGGCGGCTCCCATGCCAACGAGATGCTCGATGATGGATGCGTCATTCTCATTCGTATTCCGGCTCACGCGCTGCCCCTATTCCAGTGCTCTCTGCTATCATCTGCCTGCTATCATCCGCCCTATAAAGAAGTGTAGAGATAGGTTGCGTTTGTCCTCTTGTCCTCTTGCCTCATGCAGCGCCCATTGGCTCGCTTCCGTAGGATGGTCTGATGCCCGCTACTGATTGCTGATGTCTCACCCTTCCAGTATACCGCCGTCTCGCTTATTGGGCAAGCGGCTGAGAGCAGTTGGAAGCTCACGCCAATGTGCATCAGGAGGCTAATCCCATCAGTAGCGCAGACCTTCGTGTCTGCGTTGGCTTTTCTGGCAGACAGGAATATCTGCCCCGCCAGTAGCGAGAACCGTGCTACATTGGTTCAGACGGCGCGCGGTGCGATTTTGCAGTACACCTCGTAGGTCTGCTGTGCGATGCGCTCTTGCGTGTAGTTCTCCAACACACGCTGGCGGCCTCGTCGCGCCAATTCAGCATAGAGCGCGGGATCAGCGAGCAATCGCTGGACGCAGGCGCTCAATTCATGCGCATTGCCTTCTTTGAAGATCAGCCCTGCGTCACCGATGACATAGGGGATTTCGCCGCTATCGGAGCCGATTACCGGCGTCTCGCAAGACATCGCCTCCGCCAGTGTGCGGCCAAACTGTTCCTTCCAGTTGGGGCGGGTCAGCGACGGTAGCACCATCACGTCCATCTGCTCCAATTCGCGCGGCACCTGCGCCGTCGGCACGCCCGGCCTGAAGATGACGCGCGAAGCTACACCCAGCCGCTCCGCCTGCTCTTCGAGGACGCTCTGCATCGGTCCGTACCCGATGAACAGGGCACGGCAATAGTCAGGCAACAGGCTGAGCGCCTCTACCATCGTCGTCAATCCTTTCTCTTCTTTGAGGCGGCCAATATAGCCCAGCGTGAAGGGGTCTCCGGGCTGGCGTGGTTGGCGTGGCGCGCTCCGCCGGTAAATATCCGTATCGAAGCCGAACTGTGGAATCACATAGAGCGATCCCTGATAGCCCTTCTGTTTGAGGACTTCGCCCGCCTCGCGGTTGCCGGCTATCGCTGCGGCGGCATGGCGATAGTTGTATTGCTCGAACTGGCGAAACGGCGGTGGATAGCTGCGGAAGAGATTCTGATAGGCGAAGAAGAGCGCGCGCGCCTTGTTTCGCTCGGCCAGCCGCATTGCCTGGAACGTCGCATAGTTATATGGCTCCTCGTCAATATGCACCACCTCCGGCCTGACCTCAGCCATGATGCTGCCTAGTTCCGGATAGTGATGCAAATGATAGTTGCCATTGAAGCGAATCGGGGTTTCGATCATGCGGTAGCCCGTGGTATAGAGCCGTTCGAGAGTCTGCTTACTACCATCGTCATGCAGCCAGTAGGGAGGCGTCACCAGCGTCAGTTCTGCGCCGCACTTCGCCAGCTCTTCCAGTTTTCGCTGCGATGTTCCGGCCACCAGAGCTTTCGAAATCATCAAGACACGCATGACGTATCCCCTTCAATGGCATTTTACGGACAATGGACCCTGCACAGAGATTCGATGCCAATTTTACGCCACCGTGCCGCTCAGAACAATTCCCCAGGAAATCCGGCAGCCGCTACACGCGCCAGCGCGAGACGAAAAAAGCGTTGCCAGTTGCGTGTACATGTCATGCCGGCTCGCGTATACTGGGAACGAGCCGCAGTACCGACGCCGTTCTGCTGCCCATATCCTATGTCGCTCGTCCTGGGCGTGGCGTGCCCTCCAACGTGGCCGGGAGTATCGCAGATGATAGACTTTACCATTCCGCCGGACCTGGATGACCTTCGCACCCGTGTAGCAACGTTCGTGCGTGAGGAGATATTGCCCGCCGAGGAACGCATGCCGGAGGGCCATCTCGATGAGGAGGCGCTGGCGCAGTTACGGCAACGCGCACGCGACCTCAAGCTCTGGGCGCCGCATCTGCCGCCAGAATGGGGCGGCCTCGGCGTTGGCCCGCTGGGCATGGCGCTCATCAGCCAGGAGTTGGGCGTCAGCGCGATTGCGCCGCTGGTCCTCAACTGTTCAGCGCCGGATGAGGGTAATATGCACCTCCTGGAGAAGGCCGCCACCCATGAGCAGAAAGAACGCTATCTGCGTCCACTGGCAGCGGCTGAGGTGCGTTCCTGCTTTGCCATGACGGAACAGGCTTCCGGAGCGGATGCCGCCGGGCTGAAGTCGCGCGCCGTGCGTGACGGCGACAACTGGATCATCAACGGCGAAAAGTGGTTTATCACCGGCGCAGCGGGCGCAGCGTTCGCCATCGTCGTCGCAGTCACTAACCCCGATGTCGCGCCGCAGAAGGGCATGTCTCTGTTCCTGGTGGATGCCGATACGCCCGGCTGGGAGGTCGTGCGCGAGATACCGGTGATGGGTACCCACTCGCCGGGCGGCCACTGTGAGGTGCGGCTCAACAATATCACCATACCGGCAAGCCAGATGCTCGGCGCGGAGGGCCAGGGCTTCGCTCTGGCACAGATTCGCCTGGGTCCGGCGCGGCTCGCCCACTGCATGCGCTGGATTGGTATGGCGCAGCGCGCGCTGGACATCGCCACCGCACGCGCACGCACCCGCAAAACCTTCGGCGCGCCGCTAGCCGAACGGCAGGCAATCCAGTGGATGCTTGCAGATTCAGCGATGGACCTCTACGCTGCACGGTTGATGGTGCTACACTCCGCCTGGCTGATTGAACAGGACCGTCCCTACCGCCAGGAGGTCTCGATGGCAAAGGTCTATGTCGCTGAGGCGCTCGACCGCATCGTGGACCGGGCGATTCAGGTCTGCGGCTCGCTTGGCTATTCGACCGATCTGCCGCTCGAACGCTTCTACCGTGATGCCCGCGCTGCGCGCATCTACGATGGTCCCTCTGAGGTGCATCGTATGGTCATTGCACGCAATGTCCTCAAAGCAAGCAAAGACGAGGACGGCAGCACCAAGAGCGCCTGTGGAGGTCTGGCATGAGTACGCTTCCCCCGCTGGTGGAACCCGATGCGCTGGCGCGCTATCTGAATACGCAACTCGACGCAAGTGATGCGCCGCTGGAGATCGAGCGCATTCGTGGCGGCCACTCCAACGAAACGTTCTTCGTGACACGCGGGCAGGATGAATGGGTGCTGCGCCGCCCGCCACGCGGTCCGCTGCTGCCCACGGCGCATGATGTGGCGCGCGAATACCGTGTGCTACGCGCGCTGGCGCCAACGAACGTGCCAGTGCCACAGCCGTTGTTGCTCTGCGAAGATACCAGCGTCATTGGCGCGCCATTTTATCTGATGCAGCGCGTGCCCGGCGTGGTCATCCGCACGCAGTTGCCCGCCGCTTTCGAGGAAGATGTCGCGTTGCGCGCTGGCCTGGGGCTGGAACTGATTGACCGGCTGGCGGATTTGCACGCGGTGGACTGGCAGCAGGTGGGGCTGGAAAACTTTGGCAAACCTACCGGCTATCTGGAGCGGCAGTTGCGCCGCTGGAGCGGCCAGCTCGACGCCTCACGCACTCGCCCCACACCCGACCTCGACAGCGTGACCATCTGGCTGCATGAGCATCTACCAGAGTCCGGCCCGGCAACAATTGTGCATGGCGATTACCGGCTGGACAATGCGATGTTTGCGTCTGAGCCACCGGCGCGCATCCTGGCGATTCTCGACTGGGAGATGGCGACGATTGGCGATCCACTGGCGGATTTGGGCTATCTGCTCTCCTTCTGGCGCGAACCACAGGATGCTGAGCCAGCGTTGCAAGACGATGCCTGGAATGTCACGGCGCTGCCGGGCTTCTGCACACGCGCGCAACTGGTGGCACGTTACGCCGAACGCACGGGCCGCACGATGGAGCATGTGCCCTTCTACGTGGCGCTGGCCATCTGGAAGCTGGCGATTCTGCTGGAAGGCAGCTATGCGCGCCATCTTGCCGGAACTACCGACGACCCATTCTTCGCCAGGCTTGGTGAGGGTGTGCCAGCGCTGGCCCGCCGGGCGCTGGGCGTCTGCCGTGGCGAGTTGCGCTTCGAGTAGTAAGCCCCCACCCCCAGCCCCTCCCCCGTGCGCGGGAGAGGGGAGGCAGAGGCGCGGATTCATCCGCCGGCCTACGGTTCATATCATTTACAAGAACAGGATACCTGCTGATATGACGATAAATAGTGAGACAGGCGCGGAGACGTTACCGATTGAGCCAAAGGCGGCGGAAGAGGCGAGCGCAGACCCGTTTCTCAGTCTCAAACGCGGCGCGACCGAGATATACCTGATCCGGCACGGCGACGCGCTCCCCGGCGCAGAGGAAGTGGTTGGCGGCGGCTACGATGAGCAGGGATTGAGTGAACTGGGGCGCAGGCAGGCGCGGGCGTTGGGCGAGCGTCTGAGCGGTATGCAGCTTGCAGCCATCTACAGCAGTCCGATAGGCCGTGCAAGGCAGACGGCGGAGGCGATCAGCGTGGCGACCGGCTGCGACGTGCAGCTAGATGACGAACTGCGTGAGGTCGGACTTGGGCCTATCGGCATACCCTCGGATGCGGCGGCCAATCCAGAAGAACGCGCCAAATTGCTGCGCGACCGTTTGCGCGAAATCGCTGTAGTCGCCGCACTCTCTGGGAAATGGGCGGATATTCCAGGCAGCGAGCCATCAGTAGCTCTCCGCGCGCGAGTGAGGGGCGCCATCGAGCGAATTGCAGGGCAGCATGCAGGTCAACGAGTCGCAACGGTGAGTCATGGCGGCGCTATCAACGCCTATCTGGCGGCGATATTGGGTATCGAGCGCGATTATTTTTTTCCAGCCGCCAACACCTCTATTTCGGTGGTGCGGGTGAAGGGGCAGCGACACATGCTCTTCGCGCTCAATGATATCAATCACCTGCGCGAACCTGGACTCTTCACGTCTGACGCCATCGCTTAACAGGCGCCCGTATGGAGTAGATGGCTACCAGCTCGTCAGACCGAGCACCGCCCAATAGAGCGCGGCGGCTCCGGCGTCGCTGGCGGCGGCGTCTACGATGACACGCGCGCTGACAAGCAAATCTTCGCTGGGCATCTCAGAAAGCCGTGTCGGCTGCTCTGTCTCGAAGAGATCGTCATGGTCATCGTCGTCATCGTCGGAGATATACCACTCACCGCGATGCTCGATCATCGCACCAGCGGCGGCGAACGGCGCAAGCAGCGTGGAGGTTGCATCCAGCGCGTCCGCGATGCCCAGGCGTCCAGATCGGTAGCGCAGAGCGATATCTTCTACCTGTATGGCGTGCGGTTCAGGGCGCGCGTTGCGCTGTAGGGCGGGCAACGTCTTGGCAAGCCATTCACCATCCGCCACCGTCAGGCGTGGAAGATAGATGCTGGTTCGCACGCGACGCTCGCTCTTCATTTGGCCGGGCCACATTGCATGTCTACCTGTGTGGTGTGTCATAGTGCCACCTTCGGTTCTCCAGATGCGCTCCAGGTTCTCTCCAGGGGCAATACGTTCCGATCCCCCCCAACCACAAATCCCACTAGCTGCGTATACGAACAGTGCGAAAAGCGTCATGCCAACACAGGCGCGTCTCTGTTTGGTATACGGTGGAAACGGGCCACCGTTGCAGTATCATTGCAATATCGTTGCCTATCTCCCACCCAATGAACCGCTGCCGTTATGCTACCACGCGCTCGTGTCGCTTACCAGTCAACAGCACGATACCCGATCCCCACAATGTGCGTGCGATCCGGTGTAGAGCCGAAAAATGGCGAAAAATGGGCACAGTAGAGACGCATAAACTGTCACAGGATATGCTATTGGCAATTCTCCTGCCGAAATCGCACGGAAACATGCAAGGGAGAGGCGAGCGGGGAATTTCGCACGACGCAACACCGATACAACCCAGCCCTATTCCTTGCAATTTCTCGCTGGCTGATGCAGGTTGTACGAGCAGAGATGATCCTTCACTTCTGTGTCTAAAGATGCGCATACGTCCGGTTTGGGCAGGTGCATTCAGGGTCAGTTGAAGAAGCGGAAGCGCAGCAACGCCCACATCGCAGCAAAGCCATCGCGCCAGGTGATCTTCTTGCCCTCGGCATAATCGCGGCCCGCATAATAGATCGGCACCTCATAGATGCGATATCCCCGCTTCAGCACTTTGGCGGTGATCTCCGGCTCAAAGTCAAAGCGATTGCTCTTGATGCGCAAGCCCTTCAGCACCGGGGCACGGAAGGCTTTGTAGCCCGTCTCCATATCGGTGAGCATATTGTTGTAGAAGACGTTGGTGATGAGAGTGAGCATCTTATTGCCCAGGTAGTGATGCAGCATAAATGAGCGGTGAATCCCCAGGAAGCGCGAGCCATAGACCACATCGGCCACCCCATCGAGGATCGGTTTGAGCACCACGCCAAAGTCATCGGGGTTGTATTCGAGGTCGGCGTCCTGGATGATAATGATGTCTTTGGCCACCGCCCCCAGCGCCGTGCGAATCGCGGCACCTTTGCCCTGGTTCTTGGCATGGTAGAGGATGCGGACGTTGTCGGGCCAGGCGGTCTGTTGCAAGAGGTCGCGGGTGCCGTCCTTCGAGCAGTCATCCACAATGATAATCTCTTTGGCAAACGGTTGCTCTTGCACCCGCCGCACCACTTCCGCAATCGTCTGCCGCTCGTTGTACACCGGAATGATGACGGATATCTCCAACGGTCGCCCCATCCCTCGCTGCGGCTCCGTCTGTCTCTGCATTTCCATCTCCACGCTACCCCGCCTTTTCTTTAGAATAATTCCTGGATGGATACGAATATCCACATACTCTAGTGGCATCACTGGAGCGACGCTACTGACATCGTGGGCACTACTGGCCTCGATGGACCTCTACCATTACACCAAATATCCGATTGAAATGGTAGAGATGGCGCCAAAAGAACCAGAAGAAACCACATCTGATGGACCTACTATCAGGATGAACGGGCCACGCAGACGTTATGCACCCAGGTAGACCAATAGACCCAATAGATATGGTACACACGCTGGATAAACGATACAACAGCCGCAAACCCATGTGGTGAAACCCATGAATTGGCTGGACACACCTGCTATGATGATGAGACGTGGCAGAAAAAGTCTGTAGTACTTGAACGAGATCAAGAGGCATCCATGTCATCCATGAATGGCCAGTTTGCAGAAGCGCAGGCAAAGCAACCCGCTAGCGGCACGAGCGATAGCAGCGTCCGGGTGGTGATTGAGACGGCCAGTATTATCATTGGCATGCTCATCAACCTCCTTCTGATCCCGCGCCATTTATCGAGCGACGCGGTTCATCGCTTCCAGGCGCTGAACCAATTGCTGAGCGCACATACCCTCTCCACCGTTCCCTATTCGCTTGTGGGTCCGCTCTTTGCCACGCCACTGTGGTTACTGGGGAAACTCTACAAAACGCCGCAATGGTGGATTCAGTATTATAATTGGCTGCTCCTCGCGCTCGGTCTGGTGGTGTTCTATGTCTTGCTGCGCAACCGCATAGACCGTTCTATTCTGCGCACGTTTCTGCTGTTGATTGTCTTTGCGTCGCTCTGCGCCCAGCAGGTCACGGACTTTGATGGCGAGATATTCACGGCGCTGCTGGTCATGATCGGCGCGCTGCTGGCGGCGCAACGGCGCGGCAAAATTGGCTGGCCGCTCGCCATCCTCGGCGTTGTCAATACGCCAGCAACGCTGCTAGGCCTGGGGTTGATGAGCCTGAAGCAGATCGCGAGTTCGCGGCGGCTGCGCTATGTGCTGGTGCCGCTGGGAGCCGTGGCGATAATTGGAGCGGAGAACTGGCTGCGCCGGGGTGCGCCGCTCGCCACTGGCTACGAAGGCAACGTTGGCTTCCGCACGGTGATGCCCTATTCCGGTCTGCCAGGATTCAGCTATCCGATCTTCTTCGGCCTGCTCTCGATCTTGTTCTCGTTTGGCAAGGGTCTGATTTTCTACATGCCCGGCCTCTTTCTGCCGGTCCGCAAACGCTTGCTGGCGCTGGGCGACCAGGGCCAAATGCTCTACGCCGCATATCAATTGTGGCTCGCCTTCTTGATTGGGTTAGTGTTGGTCTACTCGCATTGGTGGGCTTGGTATGGCGGCTGGTACTGGGGGCCGCGCTTTTTCCTTGCTGGCTCGCTCATCGCCTGTTTTGCGCTGGCGCTAGCAATCAAACGTCCCAGCGCGTCGCTCATCGTCAATCTCATCACGCTCGTCGTTCTGGTCCTTTCATTCTGGGTAGGCATCAATGGGGTGGTCTTTGACCAGAATACGCTGGCAAGCACCTGCCAGGCGAATAACTATGCGCTGGAAACGCTCTGCCACTACACCCCCGAATTCAGCGCCCTATGGCGCCCGTTCGTCGTCTACGAGCCGCTGTCTACCCGCAGCCTAGTCTACATTGGGTGCAGCGTCCTGGTCTTCGCGTATGTCGCCTTCCCGTTGCTGCGAGTAATCGCCCGGCAACTGGCCGAGGGTGCGCGCCACCTGTGGGCAATCTACGGACGGCAAGCCTGGGGCATATGAGAGCCATGCAGGAGAGTCTGTGTTTGCATGTCCACTATCAGACAGCGTCTTCGCAGGCTCTCCTCAATATCATCAATAACAGGCTGAAGTCATCATAGCTCTAAAGGGCGAACATGATGCCACATTCGAGCGTTAACTAGCGTCCTTCACCCGTTATAAGTGCTTGGGGAAATGCGTTCGTCACACCTTGTCAGAAATCGCCATTTAGAGTTATACTGCCAACAACCGCACAATACATAAGCGATTGCAAATGAACAAGGAGATTTCAGATGCCCTCCTTATCTATTTTTATCAGTCACTCTCATTTCGACAACGCTCAGTGCCACAAAATTCGAGACTTCTTGCAAAAGGAGCTACCGCAGCCCAACGATATCTTCCTCGACGAGACTGAAATACATGCCGGCGACGACTGGTTTCGACGTATTTCTAATGAAGTCATTACTCGCCCGATTTTTCTGGTGGTGCTCAGTCAACGAAGTATCGTTGCCGAATGGGTAGCTGAAGAAACAAACCTCGCGCTGTCACGCACAATTAAAGATCCGAACCGTAGAATTATCCCTGTTCTCATAGACCGTAGCCTACAGATACCAGATGATATAGATCATCTATCACCGCTGCTTACGTTACGCCAGGTGATTGCCTTATATGATGGTGTCCCGGAGAGCAACTGGGATGAGTTGCTGCGTGCAGTTCAGGGACAGTCTTCTAATATGGCCCCGCCTACAACAGCAGTTCACGCGGCGGAGTTGGAATTTGCCCGCAATCTCGCCCTTCAAGTCCACGAGGCGGTCGGCCAATCGAGCTTTCGCATTGCCGTCAAACTTGGTCGCGAGGCAATAGGGTTGCCAGGGAATGAGCGTGATGCCACGTTATGGGGAGACGTAGGCACAGCACTCATCAAAGTCAACGAGGACCAGGAAGCCTTACAAGAAGGCTTAGAGATGTTGAATCATGCCATTCAAATCAATCGGTTGCGCCCAGATCTCTGGCAAGCCAAAGCGCAAGCGCATCTGAAGCTGCAACAATATCGGGATGCTCAACAGGCATGGGACCGGGCGTTTATTGTCACCGGAAATCTCGAGGAACGGCTCAACATACTGGATACTGGATACACTGCTTTGTTCGACGCAAAACAGTGGAATGTAGCTCAAGAACTCGTAGCTGATGGTTTAGCGTTAAGCCAAAACAACTGGATCTGGCAAGAGCGACAGCAGCTTGTTCGCCTTCAGCAGGCGCAAGAATCATATGAGGCCGCTCTCAAGCGCCAAGACTGGAAAGCTGCGCTTGATGCGCAAAAACAGGCACAGCAAATCTGCGAATTCGTGTTGAAGACTATCTTTCCTAATAAATATTATGGCTATTCTAAAGAAGAGCAGGACAAGGAGCGGCGAAGAACCAAATGGATGGATTCCGAAAAGCAGTGGCAAGATCAGCAAGAACGGGTCTTCCAGACACACTTTAATGCCGCTTTGCAGCGCAAGCAATGGGATGAAGCGGACGCAGTTTGCCAGACGGCACTGCAAATTGGAGTCAAGAAGACCCAATGGCAGGCACGCCAAAAACTGATTGCGCTGACTCAGGCCCAAGACCGCTATGACACAAGTCTGGCTAGCCAAGACTGGGACACTGTTCTCGACGCTTGTAAACAGGCGCAGAAAGCCTGCCAGGATGTATTGAAGACCATTCCTGATTATTTTTATTATTCCTCTTACTCTTCCTCTGAGGAGAGGGAAGACGTGGAGAAAGGCCGTGCAGAATGGCAAAGCTATCAAAAGAAGTGGCAGGATCAGCAGGAGCAAGCGCTACAAGCGCATTTTGATAACGCCTTGCAGCAAACCCGATGGGAAGAGGCCGAACAAGTTCGCCAGATGGCGTTCCAAATCAGCGATAAACGAGATCATTGGAGCACTACCGCCTTGCAGGCGCGCTTTGATGCGGCCATGCAGCATAAGGACTGGGAAGAGGCCAAAACAGTGTGTCAAATAGCGCTGAAAGTGAACTCCAGTGACTTTCCCTGGCAGATGCGCGAAGAAGAGATTCGCCTGGCACAGGCCCAGGACCGCTATGATATGGCGCTTTTGGCGCAGCAAAGGGGCGCAGCGCTTGCTGCTTGTGCAGACGCATTCCAGGCTCTCACTCAGGCGTTTATTCGCTTGAAACGAGATTATTACTATGATTCGTTGCAATTGGGAAACGCAAAAGCGGAACAACGCCCCAAATGGCAAGACCGCTGCAAGGAGTGGCTGGATGTCGCTAATGACGCCATACAAGTAGCAAGCGAGCATTTTCACCGAGCTTTGCAAGCGCAACAGTTTGATGAAGCAATTGGCATCTGCAACAACGTTCTCGACGTATGCAATGTGGCGCTGGCGAAGATGTTCCCCGCCGGCTATGACTCTGGTTCTCTCGAAGAAACGCAGTTCACAGAACAGCAAGATACATGTAAATCCCATCAGGCAGAATGGCAGGAGTTGAAAAAACAAGCGCAACAGGCGGTAAGAGACACACAATTAGCGGGCTTAGCAGCCAAAGGATTTAAAACAGCGGTCGTTTCCCATAAAACCGTCATCATCCCGCCAGTGGCTGAAATTTATGAAGATGGTCAAGTCGAGTTCTCTATCGGGATATATCCTGTGACGGTGGCGGAATATGAATGCGCGGTTCAGGCAGGGGTAGTGCCCGAACCGCATACCACAAGGTTTACCGAAGACGCCCCTCCTGAATGGCAGAATAAAGGGTTTACCTGGCAGGACCAATTAGCTCACCTGGATCACCCGGTAGTCATGGTAAGCTGGAACGATGCAATTGCCTATACAAAATGGTTGTCAAAAATGACGGGGGAGCAATGGCAACTCCCGACGGAAGCCCAATGGGAAAAAGCCGCGCGCGAAAGCATCATCATTGGCACGTCATATCCCTGGGGCGCAGCATATGTCGCGGGATTTGCAAATATTCCAGACAAAAATACGGAAGGCCACTTGATATTTAAACAAATCACTACTCCTGTTGGCGCTTATGTTAGCGACAAAGTAAGAGGCAAAATCTATGATCTGGCGGGCAATGTGAGAGAGATGACCAGTACCTCGCAGAAAGGGATGGCTATCTTCAAAAAAGCTGATACATTCTCACTCCGAGGCTATTCATGGCTACATCCGGCAAAATCCGAAGGGTTGGCCTATAGCGAAAAAGTGAGCACAGATGATCCAAATTATGCACATGGGCGCCTGGATGTAGGATTCCGTTTGGTGCGCAAAAGGTAAACTCAACCTGTTTGGATGTGTAGAAATAACGATACGATAGGGGAAGCCGGGCACAGCCCAACTCCCCTAAAAAGCACGACCCTGCGAAACAAAAGGGAGATTGTCCACCCACAACGAATGGCAAGGAAGCGAGCGATAAGGAGCGGGACTACTCACTCCTTCCATTTTCATTGTACAGCGCACAGGTGGCCTTGCGGCAAGCCTGGGGTTGTGCCATATAATCGCAGGCCGAGACCAGAGGCATATGTAAGTCGGAAGCAACATGCCTCATGTGCGTCATGAAGTGAATGGAGTGGAACGATGACTGGACATGCGGTGGTGATCGCTGGCGGCGGTCCAACCGGGCTGATGCTGGCGGGCGAGTTGGCGTTGGCAGGCGTAGACGTTGTGGTTGTTGAGCGGCGCGCCAGCCAGGAGCTTATCGGCTCGCGCGCGGGTGGTCTGCATGCACGCACTATTGAGGTACTCGATCAACGCGGTATCGCTGGTCGGTTTCTTTCACAGGGGCAGGTAGCGCAGGTCGCCGGATTCGCCTGGATTCGTTTGGACATCAGCGACTTTCCCACCCGGCACCCGTATGGACTTGCGTTGCGGCAGAACCATATTGAGCGCATACTCGCTGATTGGGTCAGAGAACTGGGAGTGCAAATCGCTTACGGTTGTGACGTGACGGGTTTCACGCAGGACGACACCGGCGTCGCCGTCCAGTTGTCCAACGGCGAGTCACTACGGGCACAATATCTCGTCGGCTGTGATGGCGGTCGCAGCCTGATCCGTAAAGCAGCCGGTATCGCGTTTCCAGGGTGGGATCCGTCAATCAGCAACCTGATCGCCGAGGTCGAACAGGACCCGATGGCCGGGGAGCCAGCATGGGGCACTCGTCGCGATAACAAGGGTATTCACGCGCTCTCTCGCCTGGAGGACGGGAAGCGTGTGGGGGTCATGGTAACTGAGCAGCACCTCGGTTCGGGCGGCGAACCCACGCTGCGTGATCTCAGCGAGGCACTCATTGCCGTCTATGGGACCGACTACGGAGTACACAACCCAACCTCGATATCCCGGTTCACTGACATGACACGGCAGGCGGAGGTCTACCGCAACGGGCGGGTACTGCTGGCCGGCGACGCTGCGCATGTGCATTATCCGACAGGTGGACAGGGCCTCAATATCGGTGTGCAAGATGCGGTGAATCTGGGATGGAAGCTGGCGCAGGTAGTGAAGGGAACGTCACCAGACACGCTGCTGGATACCTACCAGGCTGAGCGTCATCCGGTCGCCGCCCGCGTGCTGCATAACACGATGGCGCAAACCGCACTACTTCGCCCAGACGACCGCATAGACGCCTTGCGCGACACCGTGGCCGAACTCCTCAGTATGGATGAGCCGCGCAGGCGATTCGGTGGGATGATGTCTGGCCTGGATATTCACTATGATCTCAGCATCGGTGAAGGAAGTGAGGGACACCCGCTGCTCGGGCGGCGCATGCCCGATCTCGATCTGGTCACTGGCAACGGCCCGCTGCGAATCTTTACGCTGTTGCACAATGCCCAGCCGGTGCTCCTTAACTTCAGTGGGACTGGCGACGCTGGCGGCTTCGGCATCGGTCCGTGGGCGGATCGGATACAGGTAGTCGCCGCAACGTACACTGGCGCATGGGAGCTTCCGGTACTTGGCGCGGTCGCTGCTCCTACCGCAGTGTTGATTCGACCCGACGGCTATGTGGCATGGGTAGGAGCCGTGGGAGCGGAAGGCCAAACAAATCCGGCCTTCCGGGGTCTCCACGACGCGCTCACCACCTGGTTCGGACCACCAACTGCGGCGTAGGGGAGGTCTGACAGGCCTCTCACCGAATGATACGAAAAGTAGCCTTCTCGCACGGATTCTCAGTACACGATGATCGGTGTGCCGTAGTCAAGCCAATCGAATGCCCACTGCTCCGCGTAGGGGCTGTACGGCACGTTGATGCAGCCATGTGAGCCGCTATTGAACGCGATAGGATCGTAATGCGGCAGGTTGTTGTGGCCGCCAAAGTCGGTCCTCCACCATGCGTCGTGCATGAAGAAACCATAGTCGGAATACAGCAAGCCGTAGTGGATGGGCGTGGGATTATAGTAAAAGGGACTGCCCTTCGGGTATGGCGACTTATCAAGGTAATTTGTCGCCTTGCCCCATGCGCAGTGAACGCCTGGAGGTGAGGGCAGGTCAGGATTACCCGTTGTAACTAACAGGCTTGCAACAAGCTTGCCATTGTCGTACATCCGCGCCGCCTGTTCCCACAGTGAGACGACTACTACCTTGCCGCTCATAATCCCATAGTGCTGCATCAGGTTGAGGTCTTCCTCGTGGACCTGGTTAGCGGGTGTCTTGTCGCCGATATCTTGTAACATCGCTTGGAGATTCGTGGTGAGCATCTGAATCTCCTCGTCAACCGCCTGGTAGTCCGAGAGCGTCTGCGCGTATTGAAGGCGAGCCTCCGCGTCGCCGATACCGACCTGGCAGTCGGAACATTCGGAGTTGGGCTGCTGGATGGCGTATTCATAGTCATCTGCGTAGCTGACACCATCGTATGGATCGTAGATCGTCTTGCTCTGGCCCTCGGCGACGAGCGATTGGAGCGTCTTGAGGTCTGCCTGCGTTTGCACCTGGATGAGCGGCAGCGCCATCGCCTGTGTCTGCTGCTGGATAGTCTTGTCGAACGCCGTGTAGTCCGCGAGTGTTTTTGCTGCCGCGAGCGCTTGAGCGTCCTGCTCTGCCTGCTGCTGATAGCGCGTATCCTTGCCACCATCCTTCTGATACGTCTGGACGTTGGTCTGGAAGGTTTGCAATAGCATCGCCGCTTGTGTGGGCAGGAGCTGGCTCGTATCGGCCAGGAGCTGTGTCGTCTGCGCGCGTATCAGCAGGATGAGCGCCTCGTAGTCCTGCGCTGAACTGGCAGCGCGGAAGAGGTTGAGGTCCTGCGTGGGCCACTGCTGAAACTCAAAGGTAGGCTGAACAGTCGGCGTCACAGTCACCGCCGGGTCGGGCGTAAAGTAGTTGGTGGTATCACCTACCGCGCACTGCAAAGGCTGCGGCTGTGCGCTGGTGAGGCCAAACTCAGACTCACGGCTGCTGATCTGCGTATCCAATGCCTGAAGCTGCTGATAGACCGGTTTGATGTCGTTGACGGCGGCAAGTTGCGCCTCGACGAAGCGGGCTACCTGGAAATAGGATTTGGTCGTGGTAGCGGCGGTCAATTGCTGCTGCGCCTGTTGGTACCGGGGCACATACTGCGTAATCTCCACGAAACCCTGCTGCTGAACGTTCTGGATGGCAGTGTTGAGCTGCTGGAGGTCATTGGAAGCCAGCGCCTGGGCCTGGGCGGGCGCCATCTTCTCGTCGGCAAGTACCTGGTTGTAGAGCCGCGTATAGCCTGCCGCAGCGGATTGATAGCTCGCGTCGGTGCCGCTGGTGGCGGCAGCGGCGAGCTTATTCTCCTGCGCCTGGATGGGTGTGAGCAGGGAGCCTGGAACGAAATAAGTTGTGCGAGCCGTCTGAAGCTCGCGGTCGAGCAGCGCTTTGTTGCGCTGGGCGACGTCGTGTGCGCTGGAGTCACATGCGCTGAGAAGCACACTCGCCAGGATGATGACAAGACCAAGCGCCGAGAGAGTACGGAAAGAGCGCGTCGTGCGCCAGTGGTTTCTCCGGCTCGCCGAGCGAGCCACTCTCGCAACGAAATCGTTGTTCTGTTCCAAGTTCAACATCCTAGCTCAAGGTCCTCCACTCCACACCGGACCGCAACGGCGATGACAGTCAACCCGCTACGGCATACCCCTGCTACTGAATACAAAACGCTAACAAAGCCCAATACAAATGATGGGAACGCAATGGACGTTTCTACTACCCTATCACTGAACACGCATAATGCGCGAGATGGGTTACATCTGTGGGCACATATTTCCTATGTCCCATGTCCGATACCCCTATGCACGAGTATACCGACCTGGCGCCCTTCGAGCATGTCGAAAGTGGGGCGAGCAATGAGGCGCATTGGCATGGCAAGCCTCCTCCGTCTCACCTATTCGCACATCTTGAGCCACTTGTGAGGCAAGATGCACGAACAGACATTGCATACATACGAATGCTGCCTTCCAAAGCAGATTGAGACATAGCTTGGGTGACTCTGTGAGGTATGGATGAGATGGCTAGTAATAGGCTTACTTATTCCCTCGCTAACGGGAAAAAGCGCAGAGGGTAAACAACAAGAGGTGGAAGTCAGGCGTTGCCCAACTCCCACCTCTGGTATGGCTCCGGGACGTGGATTCGAACCACGGTTGACTGATCCAGAGTCAGCTGTCCTACCACTAGACGATCCCGGAAGGATGCTCGCCAGCGTGATCATGTCTCGATCACTCCTGGCGAGGAATACCATACCACAGCTATTGTATCTTTGGCAAGCCCTGCCCTACGATGCGATCATTCTCTATGCACCCAACCTTATTCATATGCGCTTGGGTCTTTTGAGAGCCTATCTGCCAGGCGCGTCGGCTCCGGCAGGCGATAGCCACGCAGGCAGCGCATGACCAGTTCGACTGCCGTTGCCAGATCCACTCGATGCCCGCTGGAAATGAACAGCGGATTCGTGCGGCTCTTGGAACGCAATACCATCCCAATCATTTCGCCGCGATCCATCAACGGCGCACGATCACCAGGATTTGGACCCGGCTCATGATATGAGCCAATCAAACGGGACTTGGCGCAGCCGATGCTTGGCATATCCAGGTACACACCCAGATGGCTCGCCAGCCCCAGGCGACGCGGGTGCGCATAGCCCTGACCATCGCACATGAGGATATCCGGGCGCACCGTGAGCTTTTCCAGCGCATCCAGCACCACCGGCACCTCGCGGAATGAGAGCAGCCCTGGGACATAGGGGAAGGCGCTCGCGCGTGCCGCCACCACTTCCTCGACCACTTCGAGCGCCGGAAACGTGAGAACGACAATCGCCGCCCGCGCTTCATCACGGTACGACGCATCAACGCCCGCTATCGTCTTGATCTCAGCAAGCGCAATCCCATTGGTCATTTGCACCTGCGAGCGAAGGCGTTGCTGGATGGCAATCGCTTCACCCGGCGTGACATCCCATTGGTGCATGGTGTTCCTCACAATCCTTTCCCGTAAAGCAACAGAATTTCGCTCCAAATCCGCAGGGGATGGTATGCCTATTGCTTATTGTAGCAGATTTGGCCGGTCGCCAGAGTGGGGACAGCTTCGGCGCATTCCCCACTCGTTATCCTTGTCTAGTGGTCTGTCCCAACGTGATTTCGCTTGACGCTCCGGCTGCGCCGCAGTAGTATGCAAGACATCCCACGATACCCTACTACCCTGCAATGGAGCGGTGCGTATACTCGCAAAGGAGCAATGGTGTGATGTGGTGGCGACGTAAACGGCAGACAGAACCTATCCAGAATACCCAACGTTCAGCATCTTCCGCTGCTCTCGACCCACCAGCGACCGTGCCGCCGGGACAGCAGACGAAACGCGGCTTCCGTTGGATTCGTGGCCGCCGCTATGTGGAAGGTACCACCTACATTGGCCCCAAAGACGCCAGCACCGACCAATTCCTCGATTTCCAGCATTTTCTCGTGCGCCGCATGCTCGGTGGCAATCACCTCGCACCCCTCTGGCAGCCAGCGACCATTCTGGACGCAGGCTGTGGCACGGGTCGCTGGGCAGTGGAGATGGCGGCGGAGTTCCCTGATGCGCGGGTGATTGGCCTCGATCTCGTCCTCCCCGAAAACACCAGCGCCATGCTGGCATCGCTGGGCGTGCGCTCCGCGAACGTCTCCTTCGTCGAGGCCGATCTGCTCCAAGGGGTACCGTTCCCAGACGGCATGTTCGACTATGTGCATTTTCGCTTCATGTACGATGAGTTGCCAGCGGCGCGCTGGCCGGATATCCTCCGCGAACTCGTGCGTGTCACCAGGCCAGGAGGATGGGTGGAGTGCATGGAGCCGGGCGTCGCTGTCTATGATCCCGGTCCCGCCTATCTCCTGACCAATACCTGGGTGGCTGATCTCTGCCGGCAGCGCGGGGTGGACCCCGACCTCGGACCGCAACTCAAAACATTGCTCCACAATGCCGGCCTGGTGCAGGTCTCCGAGTGTGTGATACCCAGTTTTCCGGACCTGACGCTCACCCGCGAGCGACGCCTTTGGCAGACGCAATCGCTAGGGGTCCTCGAAGGCGTCTTCCGCGACGCCATCATCGAGGCGGAAATCGTCTCGCCAGCAGACTACGATGCGGCGCTACGGGCATTACGCGCAGAGTTTGAGCAGGGCAAGCACGCAAACTCTGATCTGGTCTATGTCGTTTTTGGCCAGCGTTTACCACTCGCCGGTCTCTGAGCAGCATACGCGCGCCTCACTGCCGTATCTGCACGGACCTCACGGGCCGAGATTTTTATCTGCTACCATAGAAGGACAGAGGCATCTAGTCCATCTTTTCCATCACATTACCTGGAGGGCTGCTATGCTAATTGTGGATGCGCACGAAGATATTGCGATGAATGTGCTGCATGGTGGGCGCGATATCCGCCAATCCGTCGCCAAGATTCGCAGGCGCGAAGATGAGATTGCGGCGGCGCGTGGCTGTGCGCTGATAGACAGCCCGGACCTGGCAATGGTGGCGCTGCCTGAACACCGGCTGGGCGGTGTCGGCCTGGTCTTTGCCACGCTCTTCACCATGCCCGCTGCCCTCGACACGATGACCGCCAACGCACAGGAGCAACTGCGCTACTATCACGACCTGGCAGCGCAAGATATTGGCGTGCGCCTCATCACCAATCAGCAGGAATTGCAGCAATTGACAGTGGACTGGTCCGCCGCCAGGACGCCGGATGACCGTCCCGTGGGGATGGTGATCTTGATGGAGGGCGCCGACGCCCTGCGTGAGCCATCCGATCTGCCGGCATGGTATGCGCAGGGACTACGAATCGTCGGTCCCGCCTGGCGCGGCACCCGCTATGCCGGTGGCACCGGCGCTCCTGGCCCACTGACTGACCTGGGGCGGGCGCTGCTGGTAGAGATGGAACGGCTGGGCGTCACCCTGGATATGAGCCACATGGCGGAGGAGAGTTTCTGGCAGGCGATTGAGCAGTTCCACGGCACGATCATCGCCAGCCACTCCAACTGTCGCGCGCTGGTGCCCACCGACCGCCAACTTAGCGACGAGATGATTCGCGCCATCGCTGAACGCGACGGTGTGATCGGCACTGTCATGGCAAATTCCTTCCTGGTGGCGGGCTGGGGCAAAGAAGACAAGGATGGGAACGTGAACAACTCGCCGGTGACGCTGGCAGATGTCATCAGGCACATTGACCATATCTGCCAGCTCACTGGCTCTGCGCGCCACTGCGCCATTGGCAGCGACTTCGATGGCGGCTTCGGCGTCGAGAGCACGCCTGAAGCGTTCGATTCCGTGGCGGACCTGGAAAAGCTGGCCAGCGCGCTTGCCCAGGCTGGCTACAGCGAGGACGATGTGACGGGCATCATGGGCGGCAACTGGCTGCGACTGCTGGCGCGTGCATTGCCTGTCGCATAAATCACTTTTCCTCGCGTGCCGCCTGGTCTACCGCCGCTTTGCCAGCGTTCTGCCAGGCGATGTCATCCAGCGGCGCATTGATGAGACCGGCGCGCGCATCGCGGAAGAGCTGTTCCAGACGCATCGTGCGTTGTAAGCCAGCGCCGCCGACGACACGCAACGCAAGATCGGTGACACGCACGGCATTGTTCGTGGTGATGGACTTCACCAGCGGTCCCTGCGCCTGGAGCGCCGCACGCATTTCCGGTTCTTTGGCAACACTAACCCAATCGGCGGCCAGGCCGTAGAGCAGGCGATGCGAGGTCAGCAGCAGTGTCTCGATCTCGCCCAGCCGCAGCCGCACTGTCGGTAGCTCGCCCACCGGCTTGCCAAGCGCGGTTGGCACGCGGGTGGCGGCGAAATAGACAGCTTCGTCGCGCGCCGCCAACGCCAGCCCCGTATAGACGGCGGCGAGCGTAATAGACCCCCAGGGCAGGCCGAGCGCCGCACGTGGATCCGGCGTGCCAACGGGCCGCCTGTCCAGCAGCGCCTCCGCGCCGACCAGCACATCCTCCATCACCAGATCGTCGCTGCCGCTGGCGCGCAGAGCCAGCGCATCCCAAGTCTTTTCGATGCGCACTCCCGGCGCATCGTTCGGCAGGAGAAACGTCCCAAGCTGGGGCGTTTGCCCTTCTTCTCGAATTGTTGCCAGCAAGAGAAAATAGCGCAGGCCCGGTGCGCCGGTGGTATAAATTTTGCGCCCGGAGATGCGCCATGTACCGTCGCCTGCCGGCTGTGCGGTGGTCGCCGGCAGGCCGCCATGACTGGGGCTGCCCAGTTCCGGCTCCGCCTGGGCAGCGTTGAGCAGCGCGCCCTGCTCCACGATTTCACGGAAGAGGCGCGGCGTATGTTCCGGCCAGAGGTGGCCCTCCGCCAGTTGGCCGACATTGCTCAGGTGCATGCCCAGCACCAGCGCCGTCGAGGCGTCGCCCCAGGCGATGCGTTCGAGCACCTGCGCGTACTCCAACTCGTTTGCGCCGAATCCACCGTCAGCCTCGGGAACGGTGAGCGCAAGGAACCCGGCTTCACGGAGGTCGGCAAAGTTTTCATGAGGGAATCGTGCGTCGCGGTCGCTGGCTTTCGCGCGGTCGCGGAAGCGTTTCGCCAGCGTCTCTGCCTGCGTCAAAATTTCGCGTAGGCGCGTCGTCGTGGGAATATGAACGTATGGTGGTATCACTCGTCTGTATCCGATCTGCTTCTGTTCCGTGCTGTCCAATCCTGGAACGTATCTTCTCTTCATTCTAGGATAAACTATCAAATGGCGAAAATGCCATGTAGTCTATGCGCTTGGACGGTATGAAAAGTATGAATAGTAGAGATGAGGTGTATCGCGGTTGCTCATGAATGCGTGTTACAATGTGGGCGCGCGCAACTGTTCGCTGGCATCGAACAAATAACGCATACCAGAGCAAAAATACTGCGCTAATGGACATTTGGGAGAGGTTGAGTGCACAATGGGTGAGCATGAGACGGCAGCAACGGCGCTGCAACGTACCCCCCTCTTTGAGCGGCATCAGGCGCTGGGGGCGCGCCTGGTGGAGTTCGGTGGCTGGGAGATGCCCGTGCAATACAGCGGCATTATCGAGGAACACCGCGCCGTTCGCGAGCGCGCCGGCCTCTTCGATGTCAGCCATATGGGCGAGTTTCGCATCACCGGCTCCGGCGCGCTGGCCTTCCTGCAATCGCTCGTTCCCAATGATGTCAGCAAACTGGCGATCAATCAGGCGCTCTATACGCAACTCTGCCTGCCGACCGGAGGAACGGTTGACGATTTACTGATTTATCATCTTGGCACAGACGACTATATGGCGGTGGTCAACGCTGGCACAATGCCGAAGGATTGGGCCTGGTTTACGGAACACGCCGCCGCGCATGCCGATGTCACGCTACGCAACGACTCCGCCACAACGGGATTGATTGCCTTACAGGGTCCGGCGGCGCAGCGCATTCTTCAGCCATTGACGACCACTGATCTGCACACCATCGCCTATTATCATTGCCAGCCAGGAACAGTGTCCGGCATCGAATGTCTGATTTCGCGCACTGGCTATACCGGCGAAGATGGCTTCGAACTGTATTGCTCCGCCGGGCAGGTGGGCGCGCTCTGGGATGCGCTGCTGGCGGCGGGTCGCCCGGAGGGATTGTTGCCAGCGGGCTTGGGCGCACGCGATACACTGCGGCTCGAAGCCGGTTACTGCCTCTATGGACATGAACTGACCGAAGACATTACCCCACTCGAAGCCGGTTTGGGCTGGAGCGTCAAACTGAACAAGGAGAGTGATTTCATTGGCCGGCAGGCGCTTCTGGATGAGAAGCAACACGGATTGAAGCGCAAGCTGGTGGGCATCGTGCTGCGCGACCGTGGCATTCCACGAGCAGGCTATGCTATCATGCGCGAGGGCGAGCGCATTGGTGAAGTGACTAGCGGTACGATGTGTCCGACGCTCGAACAGGCGGTGGCGCTTGGCTACGTGCCTCCGGATGCCGCTGCGCCTGGCACGCAACTGGCTATAGAGATTCGCGGCAAGCCGGTTGCAGCGGAGGTCGTCACACTGCCGTTCTACAAACGCGCGAAGTAACCCCTCATGTGGGGCGCTTTGCAGTGTCACGCGCACGCTTGATATACGTTCTTCGCAGGTGCTATCATCTGTAACAGCTTAGCGACAATAAGGTGGTGATTACCATGAGCAGCGCAATTCCAGGCGACCTCAAATATGGCGAGACCGATGAGTGGGTGCGTGTGGATGGCGACGAGGCCACCATCGGCATCTCAGACTATGCACAGAACGAGCTGGGAGATGTCGTCTATCTCGATCTGCCGTGGGATGACGCTGGTTCGCGCACGATCAAGGCCGGTGACCATATCGGCGACATCGAATCTGTCAAGGCGACCTCGCCGTTATTTAGTCCGGTCAGTGGATTGATCCTCAAAGTGAATGAGAGCCTGCGCGATCAACCGGAATCGGTCAACAGCGAACCCTATGGCAAAGGCTGGTTGCTCGTCATCCGGCTATCCGATCCCTCGGAACTGGATAAGCTCATGGATGCCGCTGCGTATGAGGCGTTTATCCAAACACGCAAACAGTAAGTGGATATGACTGAAGTTGGCAGCGAAAATGCGAGCGTCTGGGGCTAATTAAGGGGATATCCGTGCAGATAGTCCTAGTTGCTACTAGCCACGACGTACCGGTTTCGTGTGGTGGCACAGATGGCGATATAATACACATGTATAGTTAGGAGTTTTTGGAGCTTTTGCCACTCCTGACAGTTTGGAGCACTACTTCTCATGGAGTCGCCCGATTTTCGTGAGAAACTATGAGGAACAATGAAGCAATGAGTTATGTCCCAAACACCACTGCCGAGCAGCAGGCAATGCTTCGTGCGGTAGGGGTTGAGACGATAGAAGACCTATTGACAGCAACATCTATCCCGGAACAGGTGCGGCTCAAGCATCCTCTTGCGCTGCCTCCAGCCCTCCCGGAACCCAATCTCAAACGACTGATGCTGGGAATATCTGAGAAAAACGCCGATCTAGACCACTACCTCTCTTTTCTTGGCGCCGGCAGCTACGATCACATTCTCCCTAGCGTCGTCCCTCATCTTTACAAGCGCGCAGAGTTCGTCACCTCCTACACGCCGTATCAGCCAGAGATTAGCCAGGGCATGTTGCAGGCCATTTACGAGTTCCAGACGATGATCTGCCAGATCACCAACATGGACACTGCCAATGCCTCGCTCTATGACGGCTCAACGGCGGTGGTTGAGGCGGCGCTGCTGGCGATAGGCACGGCCACCAACGGCGAAGTGCTGGTTTCGCGCGCGCTGGACCCGCAATACCGGGCGACGCTGCGCACCTACGCCTGGGCACGCGGCTTCACGCTGCGTGAACTCGAACTTGAGCAGGGCGTCACCTCGCTGGCGGCGCTGGAATCAGCGCTAACGCCGGAGACGAAAGCCGTCATCATCCAGCATCCCAATTTCTTCGGCAATCTGGAAGAGGTGCGCGCCATCGAGCAGTTGGTGCATCGCACCAATGCGCTCTATGTCATCGCCATCACCGAACCAGCGTCGCTCGGCGTGCTGGCCGCTCCCGGCGACTACGGCGCGGATATCGTGGCGGGCGAAGGGCAGAGCCTGGGCAGCCCGCTCGGCTACGGCGGCCCAGCGCTGGGTTTGTTTGCCACTAAGCAAAACTTTGTGCGGCGCATGCCAGGGCGGCTCGTCGGCAAGACGATAGATGATCGCGGCCAGGAGGGCTACGTCCTTACGCTCCAAACCCGCGAGCAGCATATCAAACGTGAGCGCGCTACCTCGAATATTTGCACAAATCAGGCATTGCTGGCGCTGGCGACGACGGTGTATCTGGCGGCGCTCGGCAAGCAGGGATTCCGTGAACTGGGGGAGCAATGCCTACGCAAAGCGCACTACGCCAGCGAGCGTATCAGCGCCATACCTGGCTTCACGATGCTATTTAACCGCCCATTCTTCGATGAATTCGCCGTCAGCGCGCCGTTGCCCGCAGAACAACTCAACGCTGAGCTTCGTGAGCGCGCCATCATTGGCGGGTATGATCTCTCACGCGAATATCCAGAGTTCGAAAACGCGATGCTGTTTGCTGTAACGGAAGCGCACACACGGGAAGATATTGATTCATTGGTTGCGGCGTTAGAAGACATCGTAGGGAGTGCGGAATGAGTACAGAGCAATTGATTTTTGAGAAGGGTGCGCCTGGCCGCCGCGCGGCGACGCTGCCGGAACTCGATATCCCATTGCGCCCGCTGGAAAGCCTGCTCCCTGCCGATCACCTGCGCGCGGAACCTGCGCCGCTGCCGGAAGTCAGCGAGATCGAGATCGTTCGCCATTTTACGCATTTATCGCAGCGCAACTTTGGCGTAGATATGGGCTTCTATCCTTTGGGGTCCTGTACGATGAAATACAACCCCAAGTTGAATGAGGATATGGCGGCGCTGCCGGGATTTGCGCGGGTGCATCCGCTCGAACATGAGAGCCTGACGCAAGGCGCGATTCAACTCTTATTTGAATTGGAACAGTATCTAGCGGAAATTTCCGGTATGAAACGCATAACGCTTCAGCCTGCCGCTGGGGCGCATGGCGAGATTACCGGCCTCATGCTCATCAAGGCATATCATGAGCATCGCGGTGAGGGACACCGCAATATCGTCTTGATTCCCGATGGCGCGCACGGCACCAACCCCGCCAGCGCAGCCCTGGCCGGCTACAAGACAGTGGAGCTGCGCTCGGATGCGCGCGGCGGTGTGGATGTTCACCATCTGGAAGAGGTTCTGGCCGCCCACGAAGGAAATATTGCGGCGCTGATGATGACCAACCCGAATACGCTGGGCTTGTTCGATGAGCATATTGTCGAGATTGCCGAGCGAGTGCATCGGGCTGGCGGTCAATTGTATTATGACGGCGCGAACGCCAACGCTATCATGGGCATCACGCGCCCCGGCGACATGGGATTTGATGTCGTCCATTTCAACTTGCATAAAACCTGTAGCACGCCACATGGTGGTGGTGGACCAGGCGCCGGTCCGGTGGGAGTGGCAGAGCATCTCGTCTCATTCCTCCCCGGGCCGCTCCCAGCGTATGATGCCGAGAGCGACACCTACTACTGGGCAGAGAATGACCCGCTTTCAATTGGCAGAGTGCGCGCCAATTGTGGTAACTTTTTGGTATTGGTGCGCGCATATACCTACATTCGATTCAATGGTCCTGATGGGTTGCGACATGTGAGTGAAAGTGCCATCCTGAATGCGAACTACGTTATGCGCGCGTTACAGGATGCCTATGATCTCCCATTTGATAGAGCCTGCATGCACGAGTTTGTGTTCTCTGCCAACCGGCAGAAACGCAACGATGTCCATGCGCTCGATATTGCCAAGCGTCTCCTCGACTTTGGGGTGCATCCGCCGACGATCTACTTCCCGTTAATCGTGCCAGAGGCGCTGATGATCGAGCCAACGGAGACTGAAACCAGGGAGACGCTGGACGAATTCATTGGTATGATGCGGCAAATTGCGCGTGAATCAATTGATGAGCCTGAGAAGGTGCGCCAGGCTCCCTATACGACGGTAGTAGGACGATTAGATCAGACCCTTGCCGCCCGGAAGCCAGACCTGCGTTGGGCTGGTAGCGCCGTCTCTCAACCTGCTTCGCCAATCCCATCTCGGGTGCGGTGATTTCCGTGATATACTAATGGGTTTACTCGTTCAAGGGCCAACAAAACATCGCCTGGCTCTTGAGAGATGTATCAAGAAAGGAGGAGGAACGAACACACATGAGTGTGGGCCGTTCGTTTGTTATTGCGTCAAACGGTTTTCCCTGGCATGGGTAGCGCGTGGGGCATGGTCGAGGTCCTGCGGCATCCATCGCGTTACTGCACTCCTGGTTTGCCTGTATGTTTGGTTCGCATGGTCCCAGTCCGGCGCGTTGGCGCGTTAGCATATCATCTCTTGTAAGAGAAACGAGAGAAACGCAAAGAAATGGCGCGTGAGCGTGTAAAACTTTTCTGAGCAGCGACTGGGGTACAATTTTTCGGTAGGAGTATAACTGTGACTGACGAAATCGCCCTGTTTATTGATTTCGAGAATATTCGCTATAGTCTGATCAACGTTCAGCGTCGTGAACCCGATCCGCAAGAGTTGATCGCTATGGCCCGCAGGTTTGGCACCGTGATGGTGGCTCGCGCCTATGCGGATTGGACCCGCCAACCTGAGTTCTTCAAGGGCAGCCTGACCGCCGCCATGATTGATCGCGTAGATTGTCCGGCGAAGATCCGCGAGCGTTTCCGGCAGAATCAGCCGGGTGGCGCGTATGGGCAGCCAAATCCGTATGCGCTCCAGTCGCACAGCGGCGGCATGAATCAGCAAGAATTCGGCGACGAGGAGCGCGAACTGGTTGACGAGGGGCTGGATGCAGAGATGACGATGGACTCCGCAGCCGCCGACCAGCACAGTTCAGCCAACCTCGACACGAGCGCCGATGCTGATGACGAGATGGAGCTAGCTGACGACACCCTATTGGATGATGAACAACGTGAGCGGCAGGAAGCGCCAGCCTATACCTATGGCAATTCCTATGGCTATGGCAATGGTGGCGGCTACTATCCCGGCCCGCAGCCGGTGATTACGCAAAGCACTGTTGACCTGAACATGCTCATGGACATCATCGAAACCGTGTTTGACCGCCCCTCCATCAACACCTTTATTCTGATGAGCGGCGACCGCGACTTCACGCGCATCTGCGCACGCCTCAAGCTGCGCTTGAACAAGCGGGTGATCGTCGTCGGTGTTCCTGGCACTGTCAGCCGTGATCTGATTAGCGCCGCTGAGCAGTTCATTCCGCTGGGCTACGGCACGGGGAGTGGCCCACTGCAATCGCCCAGCGCCAGCTATCAGGGGACATCATACGGCGGCTATGGTGTATCGCTTGGGCCGGTGGCGCCAGATGAGCCGGGGTTCATCCAGTTCCTCGACTATATTGACCGGCACTGGTCCTGGCGCACGGTTGGCGGTGTCGCCAACTTTATTGGCGATCCGTTCAATCCCAAGAATCGGTTCCGGGGCCGCCTGACCCGCGAATCTGCCCGCGATCTGCTGCGCGAATGTATTGATGAAGGCATGCTGAGCGTCATGACCGATCCATCCGGCAGCGAGAATCTCCGCCTCAACCGTCAACACCCTGTGGTTGAGGAGGTCCTGGCGGCGACAGCGGAACACAGCACGGCGGACCGCTTCAGCGAACGCTATCCGGCGCAGTCAAACCAACCGCAGTAGATCAACGGTTGGAGCGATAGTTCGCTGAGGAGACTGTAAGTGGACAGGCGAGGGGCGCATCTGGTGATGCGCCCCTCGCGCTTGCTTTTTCGTTTTTCCGCTTTCATCGCCGCGCCTGAGAAAACGCGCGACGCTGGCACGCCTTCTCTCGCCCAGCGGTATCAGCCTTACTTGGCATCAATATGCTGGCGGCTCGCTGCTCCCCCCTTCCGGCCAGCCTGCCGTGCTTCTTCGCTGGTCCACTCGTGGGCCGTTCCCTGCGTGTGAGCGGCGCGTCCGCCTTTGCTCGCTATTTCTCGTTGCTTAGACGGATCCATCGAAGCAAAGCCTCGTCCACGTCCCTTACGTTCTGTTGCCATTCCGCGGTCCTCCTCTGTCGCCAGTTGCCAGATACGGCATACCGGCACCCACGCGCCACCCTATCTCTTACCATAGACACTGTTGGCGGCGCTCTGCCGTGGTCCAGATAACAATAACGGCGTTGCAGGACGCCATCGCGCACCACGCAAAGAAAGCGTTGAAAGGCCGATGGCGCTCTTTGCAACTCAACAGCGCCATTGTAGCAAATCGCGCGCCGAATTGTCACATCTCTGCGGCAATATCTGAGCAATCTGAGCAATCTGCGTCATCTGCGTCATACTGTCTGACCGGCAGTGCTTAGAGTTCATAGGAGCCGGTGTGCGCTTCTTCCAGGTAGCGCGCCAGCAGCGTTGCGGCGGCGTCCAGGTCATGCAGGCTGACCATCTCATTGACGGTATGCACATAGCGCGACGGGATGGAGAGCGTGATCGCCGCTGCACCGCTCCGCGCCCGCTGCATTGCGCCTGCGTCGGTGCCGCCGCGTGGCAACACTTCGAGCTGATGGCTGATGCCGTGCTGCTCCGCCACATCTCGCAGATGGCGCACCAGCTTGAAGTTGGGGATGAACGATGAGTCAAATACTTTAATGGCGACGCCTTCACCAATCCGCGTGATGGCTTCGTGTCGCGCGCTGCCAGGGATATCCTGCGCCAGTGTGGTGTCGAGGGCAATCGCCACATCCGGCTCGACGGCGTAGGCTGCCGTCGTCGCGCCGCGCAGGCCGACCTCTTCTTGCACCGTGGCGACCGCAATCACATTGACCTGGTGTTTCCCCAAGCGGCGCAGCGTCTCGATCATTGTAAAGACGCCAGTGCGATCATCCATCGCCTTGCCAATGACATTGCTGCCAAGCACCTCGCAGGTGCGGTCCAGCGTCACGGAATCGCCCAGCGACACGGACTCTTTCACCTCTTCTGCTGGCAATCCCAGGTCCACATAGAACTCATCGAGCTTAGGAGCGCCCGGCTTCTCATCGCCGAGCAGATGAATCGGCTTGGTGGCAGGCGTCAACACACCCCGCAGCGATGCGCCACCAGCGGTATGCACCAGCACTCGCTGCGCCACCAGCACGCGCGGATCGAAGCCGCCCAGCGGTTGCAGCCGCAAGAAGCCATCATCGTCAATATGGCGCACCATGAAGCCAATTTCATCCATGTGTGCCGCAAGCATGACGCGGCGGTTGCCGCTGCCACGTTTGATGGCGGTGACGTTGCCGAGCGCGTCAACCTGCAATTCGTCCACCAATGGCCGCAGTTCGCTGATGACAAGTTCACGAATACGTTCTTCACGTCCGGCGACGCCGGGTGTTTCGCTCAAACGTTTGAGCAAGGCGACATTGACCTGCGGCAGCGGGCGCTGCTGCGCTGGCGCATCGTGTGTCTGCTGCGCTGCGCCTGTTGCCGACGACTCTGTTGCGGTGTGCTGTTTTGCCCTGGTCACACTGGTCTCCCTTGATCCAATACAGTTGACTTTGCCTATGTTGCCTATGTTGCCTATGTTGCCTATGTTGACGGTCGAGGACACAAAAATTATACCTGCACATATCATCCCAGACGCCATAGACGCCATAGACGCAGCAATGCGTGTCCCACAACACTATCAACTTATGACAGCTTACAACGCGAAGCAACATCAGGGGCTTGCTAATAGAACGAACGTTCCGTATACTAGACAGAACATGCCTATGTCAATAGTTGTCAATAAAGCGGCCTGTTATTCTTCAGGCTGGGGGAGTCTGCATGGCGCTTGTAGAGCTACAAACCGGACACGATATTCTCGTCGTTGAAGAGATTTTCCCTGGATTTTCCGCCCTGGCATTGTTCAACCACTGGATACAGCCAGACCTGCTCTGCCTCTGGTGGCCACCGGAGGCAGAGATTGATGCGCGGCTGGGGGGCGCGTATCACCTGACCTGGCCGCAGCAGAACTGGCATCTGCGCGGCCACTATACCAGCTTCGAGCCAGGCAAGACGCTGGGGTTCATCTGGCGCTGGGACCACGAGCCAGCCGAACTCCCCACGCGCGACGTATTGATTCAGTTCGCGCCGGACGCAGGCGGCGGCACAAAGCTCACCCTCACCCATAGTGTCTATGGCGACTCGGCGGAAGAGCAGGAGCAGCGCGCGAGCCATCTTGCTGGCTGGCAATATTTCTTCGACCGCCTGCAAAATATCCACCACTTTTGAGGTATCCTCGCGGCAGTAAACTGCCGGCGCACGTTCGTTCTCGCGGCAGTAAACTGCCGGCGCACGGTGAACTGGACTGAAGTCTTGCGGCGCCTGTGGTGGCTTTAGCCTTTCCCGCGCGTGCCCCGGCTTTTCAAAGCCGAGAGCGCATAAAAAAACGCCGGACCCGCGCACTGAGGCACGCGCGTCCGGCAGTCAGTTGGCCTATCGAAACGCAGACAGAATGTCTGCGCTACTACAAATTTCCTGTATCCTACGGGTATACGCCGCGCAACTGCGTGGAATCTGCGACGCGCCGGATGGCAACCATATGCGCTGCGGTGCGCATGTCACAGTTCTGGTCGCTGGCGAGCCGCGCGACATCAGTATAGGCGCGCTGCATGATGTGGCTCAGTTTCTCGCTGATCTCTTCCTCCGTCCAGAAGAAGCTCTGCAAGTCCTGCACCCACTCGAAATAGCTGACAGTGACACCGGCGGCGTTCGCCAGAATATCAGGAATCACGCGGATGCCACGCTCGAAGAAGATTTGGTCGGCCTCAGGGGTGGTTGGGCCGTTGGCCGCTTCCGCGATCAAACGCGCCTGAATGCGTTTGGCGTTCTCGCTGGTGATCTGTCCCTCGGTGGCGGCGGGAATCAGCATATCACAGGGCACTTCCAGCACATCGGAAGAACTGATACGCTGGGCCTTCTCGAAGCCGACGACCGACCCCGTCGCGCGCTTGTGGCGCACCACCGCTGGGATATCCAGGCCGCTCTCGTCATAGATACCGCCCTGGCGGTCGCTGACGGCAACAACCAGCGCGCCCTCTGCATGCAGCAGTTCTGCCGCGATGGCGCCCGCGTTGCCGAAGCCCTGAATCGCCGCCCGCGCGCCGCGCATGGGCATCTTCATATCTTCGGCGGCCATCTTCAGCACGGCGACGACCCCGGTGGCCGTGGCTTCGTTGCGGCCCTCGCTGCCACCGATGGCCAGTGGTTTGCCGGTGACAACGGCGGGAACCGAATAGCCAGCGTGCATGGAATAAGTATCCATGATCCAGGCCATGATCTGCGCGTTGGTGTTGACATCCGGCGCCGGAATGTCACTGGTTGGGCCGATCAAGACGGAGATTTCAGTTGCGTAGCGGCGGGTCAGGCGCTCCAGCTCCGCGTTGCTGAGCACTTTGGGATCAACGGTGACACCACCTTTGGCGCCCCCAAACGGAATATCTACGACAGCGCATTTCCACGTCATCCACATCGCCAGCGCCCGCACCTCATCGAGGGTGACGCCGGCATCATAGCGGATGCCCCCTTTGGCAGGGCCACGGTTGATGTTGTGCTGGACGCGGTAGCCCCGGTACATGCGGATGCTGCCATCATCCATACGGACCGGGAAATTGACAATCAACTCGCGCTTTGGCTGACGGAGAATCGCGCGCATGTCTTCGGAGAGGTTCAGCCGGTCGGCGGCGACCTCGAACTGCGCGACTGCTACGTCAAACGGATTTGGACGCGAGTCGCGCACATTGTCCCCCATTGGCACAGAGACCTCCTTTGGTTGTGTGCAATACAACTCGAGGCGCAGCACAAGCGCCGCGTCCTGGGCGGGATGATACCCCGTCGTATCGTTCACTCGAATCGTCGCTACCCTCGGCTCAGAGGCTCACGGCGCTCCGAGTTTGCCCAGCAAGAGCGGGCTGACCATATCCGGCCTGGCGCGGCCTCTGGTGCGCTTCATCACCTGGCCCACCAGGAATTGCACCGAGGCTGTCTTACCGGCATGGTAATCTTCAACGGCTTTGGGATTATCGGCAATCACTTCGTCCACGATGCGCTCTAGCTCGCCGCTATCGCTCATTTGGGCGATGCCTTCGCGCTCCACCACGGCGGCGGGCGTATCGCCGCTGGCGAACGCCTTCTCAAGCACTTCTTTACCTTGCTTGCCGCTGATCTTGCCACTCTCGATCAAATCGAGCAGTTCGGCAAGGCCCTGCGGCGCGACACGGCTCTCCGTAATATCCAGACTTCCGGCGTTGAGCAGGCGGCGCAAATCGCCAAGCGTCCAGTTTGCCGCTGCTTTGGCGCGCGCCGCAGTATCAGCGGATGTGCCAGCCGCGACCGCTGCCTCATAGTAGTCTGCCAGCGCTTTCTCGGCGGTCAGTTGGCCAGCGTCACGCGCGCTCAAGCCATACTGCTCGACGAAGCGCTTGCTCTTGGCGTCCGGCAGTTCGGGCATCTGCGCGCGGATGCGCTCCACCCATTCGCGGCTGATGACCAGCGGCGGCAGGTCCGGCTCCGGAAAGTAGCGGTAATCGTCGGCGTATTCCTTGCTGCGCTGCGAGACAGTGACGCCGCGATCTTCATCCCAGCCGCGCGTCTCCTGGTGGATGACGCCGCCGCTGCTCAGCACTTCGATCTGGCGGCCAATCTCATAGCTGATGGCGCGCTCCACCGAACGGAACGAGTTCATATTCTTGATTTCCGTCTTGACGCCAAATTCCTGCTGGCCGCGCGGGCGAATCGAGACGTTAGCGTCGCAGCGCAGCGCGCCCTCCTCCATTTTGCCAGAACTGACGCCAAGATACACCAGAATCGTGCGCAGCTTCTCCATATAGAGCCGCGCCTCCTCGGCGCCGCGAATATCTGGCTCGCTGACGATCTCCATCAGCGGCACACCAGCGCGGTTCAGGTCCACCAGCGTGTAGCTGTTTTTGCCCTCGCGGTGAACCAGCCGCCCTGTATCCTCCTCCATATGCACGCGCGTAATGCCGATGCGCCGCTCTTCGCCGTTGACATCGAGCAAGATGTAGCCATTGCGGCTGATGGGCCGGTCGTATTGCGAGATTTGGTAGCCTTTGGGCAGGTCCGGATATCCATAATTCTTGCGGTCGAACTTGCAGAAGTCCGGAATCTCGCAGTTCAACGCCAGCGCAGTCATCATGATGTAGTCTATCGCCTGCTCGTTGATGACCGGCAGCACGCCTGGATAGCCGGAGCAAACCGGACAGATGTGCGTATTCGGCTCGGCGTTCGCATAGTCCGCCGGGCAGCGACAGAACATTTTGCTCGTCGTGAGCAGTTGTGAGTGAACCTCTAAGCCGATGACAACCTCGTACTCCACCGAAGTTGATGTCGGTGCTGTAGCCATTGCCCTATGTCCTCTGTATCGTAAGGTATCGTATCAGAATTCAACGATGATTATGCACGAAACGCCCAATGCGTTCGATAGCCTCTTCCAGCTTTTCTCTGGCGGTGCAGTAGGTGCAGCGCACGTAGCCCTCGCCCGCCGCGCCGAATGCGCTGCCCGGCACCACCGCCACCCGCTCCTCGAAGAGCAGCTTCTCGGCGAAGTCATCGGAACTGAGGCCGGTGCCAGCAATCGAGGGGAAGGCGTAGAACGCGCCGTGCGGCTCATAGCAGGGCAGCCCCTGCGCGTTGAGGCCAGCCACGATCAGCTTGCGCCGCTCATCATAGCTGGCGACCATCATGCGCACATCATCTTCGCCATGCAAGACGGCTTCCAGCGCCGCCGCCTGGCTCATCGTCGGCGCGCACATGATGGCGTACTGGTGAATCTTCAGCATAGCCTCCAGGATGTGTGCGGGCGCGGCAACGTAGCCGATACGCCAGCCGGTCATCGCATACGCCTTCGAGAAGCCATCCACCAGAATGGTGCGCTCGCGCATGCCGGGCAGCGCGGCGATGCTGACATGCTCCGCGCCATAGACGAGACGGCTATAGACCTCATCGCTGAGAACGACCAGATCATGCTCCACAGCCAGCTTCGCAATCTTTTCCAGTTCGGCGCGCTCGATGACGGAGCCGGTGGGGTTGTTGGGATTGCCGAGCAGGATCACCTTCGTGCGTGGCGTCAGCGCGGCCTCGACGGCGCTGGCTTCGAGGGCGAAATGGCTCTCCACCGAGGTCGTGACTGGGACGACGGTGCCGCCAGCAAAGACGATATCTGCCTCATAGGCGACATAGCCGGGGTCCGGCACGATTACTTCGTCGCCGGGGTCGAGTAGCGCGCGCATGGCGGCGTCTATGCCCTCGCTGACGCCGACCGTCACCAGCACTTCGGTCTTGGGGTCATAGGTGACGCCATAGCGACGGGCGAGCAACCCGGCAATGGCCTCGCGCAGCGCGATTGTGCCATAGTTTGAGGTGTAGTGGGTTTCGCCCTCGTTGATAGATTGGATGCCTGCCTGGCGAATATGATCGGGGGTGACAAAATCGGGTTCACCGACGCCCAGCGAAATCACATCATCCATCGTTGCGGCAATATCGAAGAACTTGCGAATGCCAGACGGTTTGACCGCCTGCACGCGCTGCGACAAGACTTCATGCCGGACCAGGCTATCCATTATTCAGGCTCCTCATCTGTAGCCCCCACCCCCGGCCCCTCCCCCGTGCGCGGGAGAGGGGAGCCAGAGGGATAACGCGACTGCTCATTCAGGCGCGGAAGAAGGGGCGCAGATCTATCTCGTATCTATCTCGTAAGGAAAATTACCCCGCTACGCAATGATAGCACATTCCAGCGGTTCGACCGCTTGCGTTGCTATCGTATGACGCATTTGTGATTCGTATGCGATTCATCGGCCTTTTGCCCGTCTTCTTGTTTGTCATGTAACGTTTGTGCGAAAAGCTGCAACCAACATCGCGGTGGGGCGTAGGAATTGGTGACGAAGCATTATGCAACTCAGGCAAGATGCTCCACACTGGCACGAGTGTGATGTACCTGCTGTGCCGGAGACAGATAGAATCAACAACGTAACAACAAGTGAGAACAAGCAAGAGGCGGAGACCAGAACCATGTACAACCGATATTCGAGTCCCACTGTGCTGGGGATAGACGAACGATTTGAGCGCCCGCTGACCTATGTGCTGGGCTGGATCACCGGCATCATTTTCCTGGTGATCGAGAAGCGCAATGCCAATGTGCGCCGCCACGCCTACCAATCACTGGTGATTTTCGGCGGGCTGAGTATCATTAGCCTGGCGCTGAGCCTGATTGGTGGCCTCTTCGGCGCCATCAATATCCCGCTCATTAGTGGGATCATCGGCTCATTCACTGGCATCCTGGGCTGGCTCGTCGGTCTGGTGGGGGTCGTCGCCTGGGTTGGGCTGATTATCCTATCGTTCCTCAGCCCGGAGACGTTCATCGGCAACCACCGGCGCGACCTGGTGTAAGGCCCCCACCCTCGACCCCTCCCCCGTGCGCGGGAGAGGGGACCGTGAGGCGACCTATTCTGGCGCTGGCGTACCGTTTGTGGTGCGCCAGCGTTTTCTGTTGTGCCAGCATCGCGGCTCTGAAGAGCCGGAGCACGGGAAAGGGACTGAAGTCCTGCATGTGGCACGGAACGCTTCTCATTGTAGCTTTAGCCCACCTTAAGCATGCGTCGGCAATTTATTGCCGCGATTCCCAACTTCTCACTGCCGCGTCGGCTTAATAGCTAGCCCATGAGCTACGTGCGCTGGCCAAAGGCGATATGGAACGGCGAGAGGCAATGCACCTGCGGCGAGGCGGTATCGCGTGCTGCCTGTTCCATTGCCTCGTTGTACTGTGCGACCGTTGCCAGCCCCTGCGCCTCCAGCAATCCACCATAGCTACGCGCGCCGTTGAAGAAATCGGTCGCCAGCAGCTTGCCTACCCTGCCGCCATACTCGCCAAACGGCAACGTAATTTTGTGCGCCTGCACATTCACCAGCCCTGCCTCCTGCAACAGAGTCCCCACTTTTGCGCCGTCCGCGAAGACGATGCCGCGCCGCGCAAGCATCGTCACAATCCATTCCATGATGAGGTCCATCGCTGGCCCACCCTGCTCCAGCGTCGTCGCCTCCACAGACTCCACCCAGCCGCCAATTCGCGTGACCCGCGCCAGTTCACCGACGACGAACGGCCATTTGTCATGAGGAATCGCCAGCACCAGCAGCCGCATATGCACAAAATCGAAGCTGGCGTCGGGGAAGGGCAACCCCTCGAAGATATTGCCGGCGACAAAGCGATAGTTAGGTGGCAGCGGCTCACTGGCGGCTCCGCCGGATGCCGCCTCATCAACCGGCGGCACGTTGACATCAATGCCAACCACCTGCGCCTGCGGGAAGAGCAGCGCCATTTCGCGCGCCCAGCGTCCGGTGCCTGCGCCCACATCCAGAATGCTGCCGGGATTGCCGATTGGCGCGGCGTAGTTGCCCTTGAACGCCTGGCGCAGCAGAAAGTGCTGGAAATCCAGCCGGTTCATCTCTTCCAGGTCGCGCGGCAGGGCATACGGAATGCCGCGTGTGAAGGTGCGACCGCCAATCGTTGCCATCATAGACTGCTCATCGGCAGCCGTCTTCTTCTTGCGAAACCAACCAAACCAGCGCATGCAAATCTCCTCCACAAGTATCCTGGATAACCCAGATATCCCAACCAGGTATGCGGTATCTCTTCACAGCATACATGCGTCGTCAAGTGGACATACCCGCAGGCGCTGCATTTTCGCGTGCTATACTCATCTAGATGCGCTCATAGCGCGCACGAGCAGAAGACACACACCCTGTAGAGAACTCAAAGGAGAGTCTTATTCCTATGTCCACGGCAACGCCGGCAGCGGCTGAACCCAAAACCTATCTCAACTATATTGGCGGCGAATGGAAACCCTCGGTCTCCGGCCAGACTTTCGATAACATCAATCCGGCGCGGCGCAGCCATCTCATCGGGCGCTTCCAGCGTTCGGACGTTGCCGATGTGCATGCGGCGATCAAAGCAGCGGAGGCGGCCTTCCCCACCTGGAAGGCGTTGCCCGCGCCGATGCGTGGCGACATCATCCTCAAGGCCGCGCTGATCCTGGAACGCGACCGCGACCGCATCGCCGCGCAGATGACGCAGGAGATGGGCAAACCGCTGAAAGAGACGCAGGGCGACCTGCAAACGGCGATTGACTTCGGCAAATACGTGGCAGGCGAGGGACGCCGCGCGGAGGGTGAGGTCGTTCCCTCGGCCATCCCCGATAAGATGTGCCTGACGGTGCGCCAGCCGCTCGGCGTCGTCGGCATCATCACGCCGTGGAACTTCCCGATGGCGATTCCCGCCTGGAAGACCTTTCCGGCGCTGCTGGCGGGCAACACTGTCGTGCTAAAACCCGCCAGCGATACGCCACTCTCCTCGGTGGCGCTGGTGGAGGCGCTGATCGAGGCGGGCATCCCCACCGGCGTGCTGAACCTCGTGACGGGACCGGGTGGCACTCTCGGCGATGCGCTGGTGACGGACCCGCGCGTGGCGATGATCTCGCTCACCGGCTCAACCGAAGTGGGCAAGCGCGTCGCGGAACTCTGCGGGCGTGACCTGCGCCGGTGCAGCCTGGAGCTTGGCGGCAAGAACGCCGTCATCGTCATGGACGACGCCAATCTCGCGGAAGCGGTGGCCGCCGTCTCCTGGGCGGGCTTCGGCACCACCGGCCAGCGTTGCACAGCGACCAGCCGCGTCATCGTCCATGAAAAGGTGGCGCAGGCGTTCGCGGAGAAGCTAGCGGCGGCGGCAGAGAAGCTGCGCATCGGTGACGGACTTTTGCCCGAAACCGATATGGGGCCGCTGGTCAACCAGGGACGGGTCGCGGCGGTGCATGAATACACGGAGATCGGCAAAGCCGAGGGCGCAACGCTCGTCACCGGCGGGCGTCCGCTGGCGGAGGGCGTGCTGGCGGAGGGCGCGTTCTATGCGCCAACCGTCTTCACCAATGTCAAACCGGAGATGCGCATCGCCCAGGAAGAAATCTTCGGGCCGGTAGTCTCGATCATTCCAGTGCGCGACTATGAGGAAGCCATTCGCGTGGCGAACTCGACGATGTATGGCCTCTCCTGCGCCATCTTCTCTGAGAGCGCGCGCACGGTGCAGCGCGCAATGCGCGACATCAACGCCGGCCTGATCTACATCAATGCAGGCACGACGGGCGCGGAGCCACATCTGCCCTTCGGTGGCACCAAGCAGAGCGGCAATGGGCACCGCGAGCTTGGACATAAGGCCGTCGAGGAGTTCAGCGAGACGAAGACCATCTTCATCTCGTATCCACAGGTTGGCTAACGCTTCTCTGCGCTGGCAGCGCGGGTTTTCCGGCGATTTGCAGGCCAGCGCCGGGGCCGGTGATGAGATGGATGGGGCGGCGCGGGCGCAATCCCGCCGCCCGCAGCCAGGCCGCCATCTCCGCCAGCGACCAGGTACCCGACTCGCTGGTGACGGCGAAGTAGAGATCGGTCAACGCGCCGATCTGCCCGCCAGCGCCAGGGGTCGCGGGCCGAATCATGTCGCCGAGGATGACGATGCCGCCGGGTCGCAGCGCCCGCGCCACGCGGCAGAGCAGGTCACGATTGGCCTCATCGCTGAAATGATGCACGAGATTGGCAATCAGCACCACATCATACGTCTGCTCGCCCAGTTCCGCCGTCAGCGCATCGCCCGCACGGTGGACCACGCGGTCGCCCATGCCTTCGCGCGCCAGCAGCGGCGCCGCGTATTCGATGGCCTGCGGCAGATCGAGAATCGTCGCGCGTAGATTGGGATGGCGGCGACAGAAGGCCACCGAATAGTAGCCATGCGCGCCACCGATGTCGAGCATGTCATGCGCGCCCTGTGGCAACCGGACGCGCAACGCCACCTCAGCGGCGGCGAGGTTCGCGCCGGAACGCATGCCCCGCTGATAGAGCGCCCACTCCTCACCCGCCATCTCCTCGTGGATATGGACCGGCTCACCGCTGCGCACATACGCCTCGGTCTGCTCGATGAAACGCGCGTCTAGCAGTTGCAGCAGAATCGCATCGTAGAGCGAGTGGGGGCTGTCCTTGAGCAGCCACCTGCGTGCCACCGGAGCCAGCCGGTAACGTCCGGCGGCAAAACGCAGATAGCCCGCGCCGGTCAGCGCGCTCAAGAGCTTCTCCATCGCCGCCGGATGCCCTTCGCACTGCGCCGCAATCTTCTCCGCAGGCAGCGGCCCGGCAGCCAGCGCCTCGAAGACGCCGAGCTTCGTGCCCACCATGACGGCCCGCGCCAGCAGCAGCGCGATGATCGTATCCAGCAGCGGCGTTGGCACGAGACCCGTCCGCAGCAGTGCCCATTCCAGCGGGTTCTCCGCAACCGTACCCAGCTTCATCGCCCTGTCTCGCTTTCGCCCGCCTGCTCGCTCTCGCGCAGCTCGCCAGCCAGCGGCAGACGCGCATGCACGACGAGGTTGCCGCGCAGCCGCAGCCGCCGCTCCAGGACGAAGACGCGCTCCAAACGGTGCAACTGCTCAGGCGTGCGCCCCGTCACCATCAGATTCACCGTCAGCACACCATTCGGCGCGAGCAGGCGTGCCATCTGGCGCAAAAACGCCGTCGCCAGCGCCCCAGGCACGAGCCGACCCGCCTGAAAGAGGTCCAGACAGATCAGGTCATAGCCGTCATATTCATGACGGAGAGTGGTTTCGCTCTGCTCCGCAACCCACGTGAAGGCATCGGCCTCGATAACGGTTAACTGTGGGAGATCATCCAGCCCGAACTGCGCCCGCGCCACCGCCAGCACCTCCGCCTCGCGCTCGATGCCAGTGATCTGCGCTTCGGGGCAGCGCCGCGCCAGCAGATGCGCTACTGTACCGCCACCGAGGCCTAGCAGCAGCGCGCGGCGGGGGCACTGCGCCGGCAGCAACAATCCCCAATAGCCACCGCCGGGTCCGGGACGTGGCTCACCGGCATCACGAATCGGGATAGGGTCAGCGCCAGCCTCATCGGGTCCAGGCACTGAGACCGACTGCACCACGCCACCAACCTCCAACGCAATGCCCCAGCCATCGCGCGGCGCCACCGAAACCGGAATCCGGCGCGACTGGGCGCGGCGACGTTTCTTCGTCATCGTTGCTCTACCTGCTGTCTCTGCTGTTTCTCTTGTCTCTTGTCGTTCTCGTGTTCGCAGCGCGCATCTCTACGTGAGATGATACCGGGTACGAACCACCGTATTCAGTGAGCAGCCGCGCCCGGCAACCAAAGCAGTGAAAGCAGCAATTCGATGACCAACGAACAACATGAACAACATGAACACCATGCGCAGACGCCACCAGCGCCAACCTGGCTGGACCTCTACGACTACCGGGTGCGGATGGCGGCGCTCTATCGTGAACGCGCCGCCGCGTTACGAGCGGGCGAGGACGCAGCGACTGTCTGCCAGCGATTTCGCCAGCAGAAGGACGCACTCTTCGCCAGCCACCCGCAGTCGCCCTTCGCTGACGATGCGCGCAGCAATTTTACCGGGCTGCGTTATTTCTCCTATGACGCCGCGTATTGCGTCGAAGCCAGCATGACGCCGATTGCCAGCGAAGAGGAATCCAGCAAGGTCGAAGCGATCAATGCGCCGGTGACGCCGCATCGCCGCGCCGCCTATCTAGACTTCACGCTTGGCGACACACCAGTGCGGCTGACGGTCTTCTGGCTGGATGTCTATGGAGGTGGCCTCTTCCTGCCGTTCCGTGACATCACCTGCCCTGCCGAAAGCTATGGCGCTGGCCGCTATCTCTTCGATACGGTGAAGGGCAGCGACTTCCTGCGACTGGATGACGCACAGGAGACGTTTGGCTACGCTGGTGGGCGCGTGCTGCTGGACTTCAATTATAGCTATAATCCTTCCTGCGCCTATGACGAGCGCTGGGTCTGCCCGCTCGCCCCGCGTGAAAACTGGCTGCCGGTTGCCATCCGTGCTGGTGAGCGCAGCTATCACACCGCGTGAAATCTGCGGGAAATAGAGTGTGATTCTGCGGTATGCTTACCGTCACAACGTGCAAACTCCGAGACCAAAGCGCCAAGAGAAGGGACCAGAAGAGAGCAGTATGCCACCCAAGAAAACAGATGCGCTACACAACGATATCCAGGAGCGGCGCGCGACGTTGGTCGAACTGCGCCGCCACTTTCATCAATATCCTGAAACCGCCTACGAGGAACGCCAGACGGCAGCCAGCATTGCCGAACACCTGCACCGTAGCGGTCTGGAAGTGACGGAAGGCGTCGCGGAGACCGGCGTGGTGGGGTTGCTGCGTGGCACGGCTGCTGGCGATGGCGACCAGAACGCAAAGACATTGCTGATACGCGCAGATATTGACGCGCTACCGGTGACGGAGGAGACGGGGCTGGACTACGCCTCGCTCACTCCTGGCAAGATGCACGCCTGCGGTCACGATGGCCACATCGCCATCGGCCTGACCACTGCCGCCGTGCTGGCGACGCGCAAAGACCAGTTGCATGGCAACGTCAAATTCGCCTTTCAGCCTGCGGAAGAGCGCATCGGTGGCGCTGGCAGGATGATCGAGGATGGTGTGATGCGCGATCCAGAGGTCAACGCGGTCATCGGCCTGCATATCTGGAGTCTGACGCCGGTGGGAGATGTCGTCGTGCAGGCAGGGCCGTTCTTCGCCAGCGCCGATGAGGTGCATGTGCGCATACGCGGGCGTGGCGGCCACGGCGCGATGCCCCATGTCAACGTAGACCCCATCGTTGCGGCGGCGCAGTTCGTCATGGCGACGCAAACGCTCGTCAGCCGCGAAATCTCGCCGTTTCATCCCGCCGTCGTCACCTTCGGCTCGATTCATGGCGGCACCGCCTTCAACGTCATTGCGGACGAGGTAGAGCTACGCGGCACCGTGCGCACCTATGATGCTGCCGACCGCGAGCATATTCTGCGCCGCCTGGGTGAAATTGCGCGTGACACGGCAACAGCTCTGCGCGCCGAGGCAACGTATGAAGTGGTGCGCGGCTGCCAGGCGTGCGTCAACGATCCCGCTATTACGGAGCTGGTGCGCCGCGCTGCAATAGCCACCGTTGGCGAGGCGCATATTCCAGATGGCGACCAGCGGCAATCGGTCAGCGACGATATGGCGCTCTTCTTGGACGCTGCGCCAGGATGCTACTTCCTCGTTGGCGCCGGCAACGCGGAGAAGGGCATCACCGCGCCGCACCACAGCCCGCGTTTCGCCATTGATGAAGATGCGCTGCCCATCGGCGTCGAGGTGATGGCGCGCGCCGCGCTGGACTATCTGGGCAAATAGGATGCAAGACAGCCTGCTGCATACAGAAGTAGTATCCGCTACGCCTGCTCTCGCAGCAGGCTGTATAGTGTTGGGAAAGAGAGGTTTTATGGGTTTGTAGGCAGAGGAAATAGGGCATGACGATCTATTTCAGGATTCCCAAGAGCGTTGGATGGTTTGCGTTCGTCCTGTTGCTCTCTCTCGTCATGGTAGCCGCCTCATTGCCGGTCACGCGCTTGTTGTATTCACCCCGTATGCAAGGCGAAGATCTGCCATCAGCGAATGCGGCGTTTCCACTTGGCCATCTTATCGGAGGATTCAGCATCAGCAGTATGAGCAATGCCGCAAGTGCCGCCTCCGATGGCGTTCAGACCATCTTCACCTACGGCCCCGCGTATCCATCAAATAGCGCAATGGGGCGCACCATTGGCGCAACACTGCACATGACACAGGTGGAATCGCAACCGTGGGAATTGCTCTACCAGTATGAATGTCATCGCCTTGTCACACTGCATAAGCCCTGGAACGGCTATTGTTCACAGGATTATCCAGAGATGACGTTGAGCGCGCTGCTGGCGGGCGTCAAAAGCGATATCTTAACTGCACGTCAGAACAATCAGGTCGTCGGCGTCTGGATTCTCGACGACTGGCCCGCTGCTGATCCTGGCGGTGCTGCCTCCATTCTGCCGAGCATCGCCCAGATCATTCACTCCTTCGCGCCGCACATGCCCACCATCTGTGGCTTCGGGGCGGAGCTTGGGCCGCATCATACCGACATCTTCGATTCGGCAGTATTTGCCAATTATTCACCGGCAGCATGCAATGAAGTCGCTCTCTATATCTATTCGGAGCCAGTGGCCAATGGCGCCACTACAACCACGTTCGATTGGTCCATGAGTACGCTGCTGCCCAAGATTTGGTCAACGCTGCGGGCGCGCGGCTGGAACCTGCGCGCGTCCCCAGTAATTGGTATTCCGCAAGCGTTCGGCGGGGCGCGAACCAGCACACCGAACACCGTTGAGGCGACTCCTACCGCCAGCGAGATAGCGCAGCAGAGCGCGAGCTTTTGCAAAGCAGGCGCCAGCGGCGTTGTCTATTATGCCTGGTATGATAGCTCGCTGACAAATCTGCAAACGCCAGCGAATAACGCGGCCATCGAGCAGGGAGTGCGAGCCGGTATCCAGGCATGCAAAACCATCTGGAAGCAGGCATGAGACAGCAGAGCGACATCATAACAACGACATAACAGCCGAGCTTGACATCTCAGGCAGCGCGAAGTACGTTGACGACACGGCGGGAGAGCGAAACTCTTCGCGGGCGCGTGGCCTGCCGGCATCGCTGGTCCGTCGCAGGATGAGGAGACCCGAAACATGGGACGCATTATCGTTGCCAACCGGCGTGGGCATCAAGTCGTAGAGTGGACCGATACCGACACCGAAGAGGCCCGCCTGCAAATTGCCGAGGCTGAGCGTATTCTGCGTGAGGCCCGCGAGCATGGCTGCATGGTGTCCAAGAAAGTGGATGGGCAGCATGTGCTGGATACGAAACCCTTTGACCCCAGCGTCGAGGAGTATCAGATTATCGCGCCCATCGCTGGCGGCTAGTTCAGCCATTTTTCACATCATGTGTGACGCATGACCCATTTCAACCAGTTCATCATCTGGTGGCGCCGGCTCCTGGGGCTTGATGATCCCTACCCGGAGCCGGCTGACCCAGCCATTGAGCGGCCCTGGCGTAAACGCTGGGATTTCCTGCCCAAACGCAGCGCCGGACCCGGCTTCACCCGGAGCGACTATGCTGCTGCACGTGAGCGTGCGCGCGAGGTGGCGCGGGCCACGCTGGGCGACGACCTCTGGGAAACACTGCAGTATCAGGGCTACCTCGACTTGCCGTCGCGCATCACCCCCGGATTGACGTATCGCCTTCGCGTAGGCCGACGCATCGAGGTGCTCTGCGAGCCGGGCGTGCGCTCACCCTGGCGCTTCGACTACCTCTGCATCAATCCCACGTATCCACTGCCGGAAGAAGAGTTCTTCGCCCAGCTTTACCTCTACGTGCGCGACCGCGAAGATATCATCCGCCGTGTCGCCGCGCCCCAGCCCTGGGATCAGATGCTTGGCCGAACCTTCTAGGGGCATGTCATCGCTATGATATACTGCCAACAGCAGACAAATAGTATCTAGCATCCGTGGAAGGCGGTGTTTTATGAGCCAGGAGTCAGCGGCCAATCCCATCGAGGAAATTGTCGAGTTCTTTTCACAAGCGCCATCCCGTGAGGAAATCGCAACTTTTCGCCTCTCCGATTCATCGCAGGACCACATCCGCGCCTTGTTACATAAAAATTCAGATGGCACATTGACACGCGATGAGACGCATGAACTCGACAAAATCATGGCGCTCAATGATGTCATCTCGCTCATTCGTGCGCGCGTCCGCCGCTCTAGCGGGCAATTGTCCGCCCCTTCATCTCGATCCAACGTATGAGCGAAACATACATTCCTGTTGCACTGCGGCGTGCGGTCATTGCTCGTGCGCGCAACTGCTGTGAGTATTGCGGTGCGCCTGATGATGCCACGCTGGTTTCGCATGAAGTAGATCATGTCGTTGCAGAGCGGCATCAAGGCAAAACAGTCCTCGAAAATCTGGCATATTCCTGTTTTCGTTGCAATCGCCTCAAAGAGACTGACTTAGCTTCGATTGACCCACTGACAGGGAATATCACGCGCTTGTTCAATCCGCGTGCAGATCGTTGGAGCGAACACTTCCGCCTGGATGGCGCAACCATTGAGCCGCTCACAGATATAGGCCGAACGACCGCCTTGTTTCTGGACTTCAACGATGCGCAGTGGCGCGCTCTACGCGATGAACTGATCGAGCAGGGCCGCTATTCACCGCTGCCATAAAATGCCTCGCCCAACTACTCACTGGAAGAGCAGTAGTCGTGCGAGGCTGTTCTGCTCGCTACGCCACTAATTTCTCTTTCCGCTCTTTGGGCAACGGCCAGCCGGGGAGCCACCAGTTCCAGCGACCCAACAGGCGCATCGTCGCCGGGACCAGCAGCGTGCGGATAATCGTCGCGTCCAGTAGTACAGCGAAGGTCATGCCCAGGCCGATCTCCTTCGTCGTCAGCAGGCGGGTGAAGATCGAGGAACTGGTGAAGATGGCGAAGAGCAACGCCGCGCCGGTGATCGCCGCCGCCGTCTGCTCCAGCCCATGCGCCACGGCATAGGTGTTGTCATGCGTGCGCAGCCACTCCTCGCGGATACGCGAGAGCAGGAAGACTTCATAGTCCATCGAGAGGCCGAAGACAATGCAGAAGAGCAGAATCGGCACTGGACTGTCAATCGTTCTCGTGCTGGTGAAGCCGAGCAGTTGCGCGAAATTCCCCTGCTGAAAGACCAGCACCAGCACGCCATACGATGCGGCAACCGAGATGACGTTCATCAGCACGGCTTTCAGCGGCAATAGCAGCGAGTGGAACATCAACAGCAGCACGAGATAGGTCGCCACCAGGATGAAGATCAACGCCGTCGGGAAGTTCTGGAAGAGATAGCGTGTGAAATCCAGCGAGCCAGCCTGCTGCCCCGTCACCAGCACCGTCAATCCCTGGCACTGGGCGCGATTGGCGCGTAGATGGTCTATCAGCGCCTTGCCGTCGTTGGAGTCGAGCGGCGCATTGGTGTTGACCGTGATGACCGTCATATCCTGCGCCGTGGTCGAGGCGACGAAGCGCGCCAGCCCCGGCTGCTCCGCATAGGCGCCGCTGGTATAGAGCGCGGCCAACTGCTGCGCGGAGAGCGCCTCTGCGCCAGGAACCGTCTCTGGGCGCGTGATGCTGGCGACGCTGGTGACATGCGGCTGCGCAGCCAGCCACACGGTCAGCGCGTTCACCTTCGCCAGATTGGTGGCGCTGAGAATGTTCGAGCCATCCGGCGACTGCACCACCACTTCGATAGGATCATTGGTCGTCTGCGGATACTGCTGGTTGAGGATGGTCAGCCCTTGCATCGCTGGATTGTCAGCGGGCATCGAAGCGAGATTGGGCGTGCCGATATTCAAGGACAGCACCGGCAGCGCAAAGACCACCAATAGCGCCGTCACCGCGACGATCACCAGCACCGGACGTTTCATAACGCCGAGCGCCCAGCGATGCCAGAAGCCGTGCTGCATCTGGCCGGCTGGGTCTTTAGGCGCGGTCAGCCGTCCCAGCAGCGGGATGCGCAGCGCATTAATGCGTGTGCCGACGACGCCGAGCAGCGCCGGTAGCAGTGTCAGCGCCGCCAGCATCGCCGCACCGACCACGCAGATACCCCCGATGCCAAAGGCTGACATGAACTCCACGCCCATCAACAGCAGACCGCAGAAGCCGATGATGACCGTCAGGCCGCTGAAGAGAATGGATTCGCCGGAGGTTGCCACCATCCAGCCGACGGCATCGCCTACGCTGCGCCCGCGCGTCAGTTCTTCGCGGAAGCGGCGCACCATAAAGAGGCTATAGTCAATCGAGATGCCCAAGCCAACCGAGGTCACGACGTTGAGGACGTAGACGCTGACGCTGGTATGCAGGGCAATAATATAGATGACGGCCAGCGCCACCGGCACAGCCACCAACCCCAATACTAATGGCAGCAGCGCGGCAAGCAGTGTCCCGAAAACGATCAACAGGACGATCAGGACGAACGGCAGCACGTCGCGCTTGGTCGTCTCTGTATCCCTGGTGGCGACAGTGGTGAAAGCGTCGCTCAACGCCTGATCGCCGGTGAGGTATGCTCTCGCGGGCGTTGCGCTGGCTGGCACGATCTTCTGGAAGTCCGCCAGTGTGGGAGTCTGGCTGAAGGCGACGGTGACATAGGTGGTGCGTCCATCCTTGCCGGGAGTCTCGGCAGGCGTCACCGAGACGACATGTGGAAAAACGCGCGCCTGCGCTATGAAGCCGTTAACCTCACTCTGATAGCTGGGATCGCTCACTGGCGTCGTATTGGACTGAAAGACAACCTCCAATTCCGAGGAGGGCTGATGCAACTTTTGGTTGACGAGCGTATCGGCGCGGGCTGATTCGCTGTTGGGATTGCTATAGCTGCCGGCATCGAGCGCGGAGCCGAGCTTCGCGGCGAAGGGCACGCTGACGAGCAAGCCGATGAACCAGAGCGCCAGCACGAGCCAGCGCAGACGATAGATGAAGCGACCATAGGCGAAACCAACGCGATAGATGCCGAGCGGCTCATCGCTGACTGGCATTGCCACTTGCATTACGCTGGCCTGGTCGCGCTGTTCGGTCTGTTTATTGGAAATCACGTGACGTTGCCTTTCATAAGAGAGCTATAAAAGAGCCGGCGGTTGAAACCGCGCCTGGATGGCGTGCCGCCGCGAAATCCGCCCACGCGGACTCGGAGCAGGCACTTTCTGCGCTCCCCTCTCCTCGTGGGAGAGAGGCCGGGGGTGAGGTCTTATCTGGTCTCCCCTCCCCCGCGCGCGGGGGAGGGGCTGGGGATGGGGGCTATCGAACAGCTATCCGGCTCTGCTGGAGATATTTCAGATAGAGGCAGAGGCGGGTCGCGGCGATCATCCCGACGGTGAAGGCGAGCAGGCCGATGGTGAACGCATCGAGGATGGGCGCGGGCGCACCGGCGGTGAAGACGCGCACAAGGACACGCGCGGCCAGCACGGCGATATAGAACAGGACACTCACTACCGAACCATGCACGATCAGACGATGCGTATCAGGGTCAATGTGAATGTGGATGATGGCGCCACGCACCACACCAACGCCCAGACCAATCACCAGACCAGCAACGAGAACGAGCGGACCGATGATTCCTTCGCTCCAAAAGTTCCCCGGTAGGCTGGTGTAACCGACGATCAGATACAGCAGCGGCACAATCCAGAGTGTGTTTGGATTGACGCTGCGCGTGAAGAGCTGGCGACCCAGCACTACCACAACGACCACGGCGATGATGACGATGGTCTGCGGCGAGAGCGATGTAGCTGATGCCGAAGTCAACATAGCGGCTATTCCTCCTGACGACCCCAGATGAGCAGCGCGTTTCCGGCGATGCCCGGTCGCGCATTGGGTTGCTGTTGTTTCTATGGAGAAGTGTAGCCGTGAGGGGTGGCATCCGGCGTCGGAGCGCAGGTTGATTTCCGGGTGGAGATGCTAGAGGAGGAAACTCAACCTGTGGGTGGAGATGAATCAAAGGGGGGAATCAATTGGCATGGGTCGGCTGACCCATCAAGCTAAGCCACGCTGGCGGGCGAGGACGAGCGCATGGGCACGGTCGCGTGCGCCAAGCTTGGCGAAGAGGTGGTTGATGTGCGTCTTCACCGTCGCTTCGCTGACGGTGAGCGTCTCAGCGATGTCAGCGTTGGTGCGTCCCTGGGCGATCAGCCGCAACACCTCGCGCTCGCGTTCGGTGAGGCCACTGTCGTCATCAGCGTTGCTTTGCGCATTATGTGTCGCGCCGTTGCCGTTAGGATCGCGCTGCACACCAGCCAGCAATTGCGCTGCGCTCTGCGCCTGGAATAGCACCTGCCCGCGCGCAACAGTGCGAACGGCGGCACAGAGTTCTTCGGCGCTGGCGTCTTTGAGCAGATAACCGGAGGCTCCGGCTCGCACACCATCTACCACCAGTTCCGGCGTATCGAAGGTGGTCAGCAAGACAACGCGCGTAGCAGGCGAGAGCGCACGAATCGTCTCGGTCGCGGCAATGCCATCCTTGCGCGGCATGCGGATATCTACCAGCATCACATCCGGGTGTTCGCGCGCCGCCAGTTGCTCCGCCTCCATGCCATCCGCCGCCTCGCCTACCACCACAATATCCGGCGCAGCCTCCAAAATGATGCGCAATCCCTCGCGCAAGAGTCGCTGGTCATCTGCCAGCGCCACGCGAATCTTCTGATCGCTCATGTCCCCCACCCCCAACCCCTCCCCCGTGTGCGGGAGAGGGGAGACCAGATAAGACCTCACCCCCAGCCCCTCTCCCACGAGGAGAGGGGAGCGCAGAAAGTGCCCGTTCCGAGTCCGCACCGGCGGACTTCGCGGCCAACGGCCAGCCAGGCGCGGTTTCAACCGCCGACCTACTTGCGCCACCCATCACGGCCAACCAGCTTCACGCCGCGCCCTGCTCGTGGAGGTTGGTCTCCGCTGAGAGTGGCAACTGCATCGTCACGCAGAAGCCATTCTCCGGCGTTGGTCCAGCCGTGAGCGTGCCGCCCAGCGCTTCGGCGCGCTCACGCATGCCGAGTAATCCCTGGCCACTGCCCAGCGGTTCGGCGGGCATAGTTTGAGGTGTGCCATCGTCGCGCATGGTCAACGTCACCTGTTGCACCTGCCAGCCAAGCTGCGCGTACAGATGCGTGGCCGCGCCGTGGCGATAAGCGTTGGTCAGCGCCTCTTGCAGCGCGAAATTGAGCGTCTCCACCTGCTCTGCGGTAAGCGGGCGTGGCATTCCTTCTTCCGTGACCTCGCACTTCACGCCGGTGCGCTCGGTGAAGCGTTCGGCGGTGGTGAGCAGGCGCTGACGCAGCGTAGCGGAAATAGTTGCGCCTGCTGGCACCTCGCGCAGCAGGCCGACCACCTGACGGCTCTCAGCCATGCTTTCGCGCAACAACGCGGCCATCTCATCGAGCAACCCCGCCGCACGTTCGGGTTGCTGGCGCACGATCTGCCGCGCCGCCTGCATCTGCACGGAAAGCATCGTCAGCGAATGGGCCAGCACATCGTGAATATCGCGGGCGATGCGTGCCCGCTCGCGCGCCGCCGCCAGTTCACTGGTATGTTCCATCTCAGCGCGCAACTGCGCCTGTGCTGCGCGCAATTGGAAGATCGCCTGTGTGCGCGAGCGGAACATTGCGGCAATCAGGATAAAGGGCAGCAACAGGGATAGCTCAAAATAGTTGAACCGCTGCACATTCCAATGGCCGGAAGCGATCATCATATCCAGCCCGTTCGTCCAGATAAAGATGAGCGTGATAACCAGTGTCATGCCGATAGCATATCGCACCGGCAGCCGGGTAACGGTCGTCAATACCAGCGTGACGAGGGCAACATTGCTGGCGTCACCATGACTGACCGCATACAACACCAAACAAATGACCAGCGTGATGGCGGAATAGAGCAGCATTGCCCGCACCGTGGGCGCAAAGCGCACGAGGAGGGCGGCGACGACACTGGCAAGATAGAGCAGTTCGACGACAGCTACCTGCCCAGGAGAGGCGGTACGCGCCATGCTGACGGCAATCTGGACCGCCAGCACAGCGAAGATGGCAAGTCCAATGATGATGATCCACTGTTCCAGTGGCCCACCAATGAACATGCTCGTATTAAGCGTCTGCTGCGGCTTGCGGGCATCTTGCTTCGCCATAGGCGCCGTCCTCCTCTCCATAGCATACTGGCTCATTCAGGGAAATTGACGCCCTGGCATGAGCCGTCGCCGCTATTGTAGCACGTGTCACCTGTGTCACTTTGTGGGAGCTAGGCGGGGCGATATCCGGCAGCCTCGGCCTCTGCTGCCGTCGCAAAGAGACGATTGGGCAGCAGACGCTGCGCAGCGGGCGCTTCCAGCGGCGCGCAATAGATCTGCGTGCGCCGTAGACCCAACACCCACCGATGGCTTCCAAGCCGTGCAGCGACACGCTCCACCCACGCGGGATAGTCCGCTGCATCTGTGGGGATAGCACCTTCCATCGCCAGCAGCCGCTGCTTGAGCGGCAACCCTGGACCATAGCCGGTCAGCTTGCCGTCGCTGCCGACGATGCGCTGGCAGGGTACGAACGGCGCCACAGGGTTCGCCCCGTTGGCCGCGCCAACCGCGCGGGTAGCCGCCGGTGCGCCGACGATCCGCGCAATCTCGCCATAAGAGCGCGTTTCGCCATAGGGCACGCGCGCCACCTCCGCCCAGGCGCGACGGAAGAACGGCGCACCCTGCGGGTCCAGCGCGACGGTGAAGTCGTGCAGCGTGCCGTCAAAATAGGCAGCCAGTTCTGTCAACGCCTGCCGCAAATGCTGTTCCGCCGCCTCATCGCCGCCACTCGTCTCGACGACGATCTTGCCTATCTCGCCAGCAGTTGTGATGGCGGGCGCGGGAATCTTCGTGCGCCAGTCCGGCAGCCAGCTTTGCCGCACTCCGGCGGGCGAGGCCGCCACGCGCACAACCCCTGCCCAGGTGCGCACATGTCCTAGCGCCAGCGCGCTAGCAGTTGCCGTTGCCTCTTTATGTGTCGCCGTCGTCGTACTCATGTCAAGCCCTCTCTACTTGCTCATGCGTTCTACATTCCTATCCAGCATAACACGCTGAGGGTATGGATGGTTGCACCGAGTAGCATATTGCTCATCCTATTGACACGGCGCTCGCTGGCATGTTATGCTTGCCTGTGTGGAGGGCAAGTCTGTTGCTTTCTAAGATAATGGCGGCCCCGAGGTGACAACTTCACCAAGAGGCCGTTAGATCGCGTCGTCAGTAAAGCCGTCACGCGACCCAGATTCCCATATTACCGTACATGCGGAAACCAACGCAACGGGCGCTCATGCTATGCAGGCGCTCAGCCATTCAGCATAAAGGCTCCGCTGAGGTATTGGGCAATGGTGATGGCTCCTGCTGACGACGCTCACGAAAGGTGGGCGTTTTTTATGCGCCGTCTCATCGGGTTCTTTGGGTTCTTCGCGCGTCTCCTGCATTGCTCCAACCACCACGCCGCCGTCTCTTCGTGCTATCCGTTGCCCTATCCGCCCGGCTCTCTGGCGGCGCGCTTGGCTAGCAAACCGCCGCTGCCAGATATCGAAACCTGTACTGGCTGGCAGCGCCGCTCTATCCATCTGGCGCTCGACTATGGCGTGATCGCGCATCGCCTCTTCACCGCTACGGCGCGTGGCTCCGGCGTGCGCGTCTACATCGCGCTGGTGGTTGGCGATGGGCAGGGTCACGCTTGCTCACAAGAGGCGGAGTATCAGCCTGGCGTCGAACGCTATGTGCGCGTGGACCGAACGCGGCGTATCGTCTGCAACTGCCCATTGGGTGAGCGCGGCAAACCCTGTGCGCATGCCGGCGCGATCCTGCTGCAACTGCTGTCATAGCGTCCCAGCGGTGGGGGTGGCCGGTTCGCCTGCCATCCCCCTCATTCCACCATCACACATAGCTCAGCGCTGGCGGCGAGGAGATGGCATAGATGCTGAAATCGCTGAAGGCGGCGCTGCTCTCATCGCCCACGAACAGACCAACCTTGCCGCTGGTGGCAATGGGCGGATGACCAAAGTTGTAGGATGCTGGGCGGACGAATACGCCACTAACACTGCTCGTCGCAAATGAGCCGAGATAGTGGCCATTGGCATAGAGCAACACCACCTGATCGCGCACCACCGCCAGCAGACGATTCACCACACCAGCGCCGCTATTGATGGCATTGCTGGCGCCTGTTGCCAGTATGTCACTGGAAGGAGGGTTAGATTGAAGATACGCCTCAGTTGCCGGATAGCGATACAATGACCACTGGTGCGTGAATGGATAAATGGCGAACGCCAGCAGGTTTGGCCCATTCGCGCGCAACACCAGCCCAGCTTCCATGTACGATTCATGGGGCGTTGATTGCACCGTCACCGCAACTGCCACGTTGCCGTAGGGTCGTGGAAGCAGCGCAGTGAGCGAGTTACCACCAATCGGATCTGGCGCATTCTGTGCTTCATGCGGCGAGAGCTTCGGCGCAGTCATTGTATATGCGCCATTGGCGAAACCAGCCTGCACATACTGGTTCTGCGCAGTTGGCTGTATCGCCGGCAGATCAGCACTAGGGGTCGTGAGCGCGTTGTGATAGAGCAACGGTGCAGCCACAACCTGCGGAGCCAGCCCTGCAAAATACGACTGCTGCCAGTCATAGACCCATTGCGGCAGGAAGAACGCACTGACCGCCAGGAGTAGATATATCAATACCATTGGAACCACCCAGCGCCACGATTTCCGCATGGCGCGCCGGTTCGCCGCCTTAAACGCTCTCCGCGTCTCCGCCGGCACGGACAGCAAAGGCTGTCCAGTCCACGACGCACGATGTTGGTGGGTGGAGCCTTTGGCGGCAGAGGGGTTGCGCAAGGGTTTCCCGCTGCGCGCAACGATGATACGCCCCAACTGCTCTAGCTCCGCGTATTCGTCATCCTTCGAGTTGGTGAGTATCTGCCAGCCCAGGCGCGCCTCGCCTGCGTCCACCAGAAAATAGACATAGGTTCCGTTGTAGCGGCTCTGGTGGCCAACGCGAAAAAACGAACGCACAGCATCCCAGGGAACCACTGTGAACGGCTCCTGAGGATAGCGATGCCAATGTAGTCCAGCGGCATCCGCAATGATGGTCAGGCGCCCTTTCTTGCGCTGCAACAGAATCACCATAGCAACGAGGCTTCCAATAAAACCAACGATCCCCAAGGCCCAAAAACTCCAGAAGATGAGGTCATTATCGAGAGGGAGACCAAGCACATATGGCATCCACATGAGCGATAACATACAAGGTGCGGTCAATCCCATGACCGCCATTGCGATCTGCCGCTGGTAAGGACTCGATAGACGCCGAAGTCGTGTAAATCGCAGTTCATTCGCGTCCAGTTCTTCGGCGGTCATTGGCGCAGGCTGATGTTCTGCAAGTGGCGCTTGCTCTCCGTCTCCCGTCGCCAGCGTTGTGAGTAGCGGCGCGAGCGCATCTTCCGGCCAGGACACCTGCAAGCGTGTGAGGCGAACGAGGAGAAACGCACCGCCAGCGATGAACGTTGCAACGAAGAGCGTATACCCCAAGCGATTCCAGTTGCCGGACTGCCATCCAGCCAGAGATGCCTGCCAGAGCAGCCAGAGCAACGCAAAGAGAATCAGCACGGCGACGGCATCCAGCAGGCGACGGATACGGGGCGGCGCGGTGTGTGCGTTATCCGCCGGATTGGACGCCAGCGCGCTCAGCACTTGCTCTTGTATCATCACCATTCGCTCGTTTCCCTCATGCTTTGCGGCAACGAGCGATGAACGCGCAGGGGACGTGTTGATAGCCAGGTACCTGCTGAACTAGCGCAGCGCTGCCCTGTGGCTCGATGAGGTGTTCTGGTGGCAGACCCGCCTGGATAAGGGTGTTGAGATAAGTACTGATCGTGCGATGATAGGAGCCAACACGACCGCGCACGCCGGAGGTATCGGTGGGCCGCCAGAACCCCTCGGCAAAGTAATCGCCAGACTCGCGTACCATTGTGCCGTCTTCACGAGTCACCCAGCGCGCATGGGGCATCTGCACGCAGGGATGGGCGAGCGAGAAGATGAACCAGCCGCCGGGTCGCAGGATACGATGCACCGTTCGTACAGTTGCCGTAAGGTCGGGAATATCCATCAACGCCATGTTGCAGACGACGCCATCGAAGCTGGCATCTTCTAGAGTAGCGCCTACCTGGGCGTCGTCCTGCTGGTAGATGATAGGATGCGCTGCGGCGACCTGCTTGCGCTGAGCGATGGCGAGCATCTGGGCGGAAAGGTCAATGCCCACCATCTGCGCGCCACGCTGGGCGAGTTGCCGCGCCAGCATGCCCTGTCCGCAAGCCAGATCGCAGATGCGCCGGTCGCGGAGGTCGCCGGTTGCGCTGATGATCTCCAGCATCGCCGGGATGATGACATCAGCGAAGAGCGGTTGTATCCGCAGCCACTCGTCATACCATTCGGCAATTGAATCGTAGGATGCCGTCGTCATCGCGCAACCTCCGCCGGTACGTCCGGCTAGCTTGCGTGCTGCTTGGCTTCTGCGAATCGCTCGACAAAGGTGCGGGCGTCGGCCTCGGAGAATGATTTCAGCACTGGCTTACCGTCAACGATGACCGTCTCGAAGGACATCATCTTTTTCTTGTTGTAGGTGAAGACGAGGCTGCCATCCTGATATGCCACCGATTTGATGTCTTCAAGCGGATATTCGATGACATGGTGCAGCAGGTTATCTACCGCGTTCGTGACGAAATTAGCGAAGCGCGCCGCCAGCCCGCCCTTTTGCACGTCTGCATCGTTCTTCAAGTCTTGCTGCATCTCGCTCTGCGCCTGCTTCAACACACTATCGGAGAGCTTCATGAACACTGAATGATCGGTTAGCACCAGTTCCACGCCATCGTTTGCCGTTCTGATCGTAAGAGGGATGTCGCTCATGGGTTCGCTCCTTTGCTTGCAGACAAAGAACGTGCAATCAAGCAGGAAGGATAGCCGCAGTGAAAGATGACAGGCGAGGTACTCGCTGGCCGTTTTCCCAACGCTGAGTATAACACAGGCAGACAATTACCGCACTTATTCCCAGGGGCTGATTTCCCAATCGTCGCGAGCATCCTCAACGGGCAGCCAGGCGGGAAGCGGCGTCACCAGCATACTCGCCAGCACGCTGACGTAGGGTTCGTACTGTTCGCGCAGCTTGATGAGCTTCTCTGTCGCATGCTCATTATCACAGAACGGCATCCCCGCCTCGCGCAGCAACACACGCAACTGTTCCAGGTCGGCAGGTGGCAGCCGGTCAACTGACAGCTTCTTCGGCGGCTCGAAGGTGATGATCTGGCTGAGGTCCACCGCTGCGTGGCGCGCAATCGCAAAGGTCATACGCGCCTGATGCTTCGGCACATCTTCGAGTCCTGCCAGGATGACGGCACAGGTATCGAGGATGACGGTCAGCGCGCCGAGCCAGGATTGATTGTCATGCTGCGAGCGAAAATAGGCGAGCGATGGATACGACAAATGGCTCTCCATCAGTTCCGCTGCCCACTGCTCCCACTTGTTCAGAAAGACCATCAAGTCATCGGCGGGCAGCCCGGCTCCATGACGGCGCAGTAGCGCGCCCGCCGTCGGTGGCGAACCGGCGCGCGCATCGAGCTGCGATACGTTCACCTCGCGCCGCGAAAACGCTTGATAGAGTATCGGTAGGTAGCTGATGACCAGCGCCAGAAAGCCAAAACCGATGCCCGCCTCGATCACCGTGAGCAGACGCTCAGGCGCATTCGCCGGCGTCACATCGCCCAGGCCAAGCGTAAAGAACGTGGTGCCACTGACATAGAGATCAGTACCGAAGCCAGGGTGTCCAGTAGGGGCATGCAGCGACGATCCCATCGCCCAATCGAGCAGGCCAAAGCCGAAGACCAGCCCCGTCGCCCAGCAGACCAGCAAGAACAGCAGCGCCAGCGGACCGTAGAAGCTCAGGAAGCTCTCGCGCTTGACCTCATTGCGCATGCGCCAGGCGAGCGCTCGCCAGGGAGTCCAGGTGACGCGATAGACAAAGCGCGTCAGCCGTATCTTGCGCCGCACCCGGCGCGGCAACACTATCGTCTCAAAGGTATCCCACAGCACGGTCAGGATCAGCGCCAGCGCCACCACCGCCGCCAGGATTGCCATAAACTCACTCATAGCGAACGCCGTCTATCCATTTCACGCTACTGGCGCATCCTCGCCGTTGTCGTATGTATCTATGTATTCCTGTACATCCATCGCACAGCATACCGCGAAACAGCAAAAAATCACATCAAACAGGCATGAAATATGGACCTGAAATATGGACCTGAAATATGGACCTGAAATATGGACCTGAAATATGGACCTGAAATACAGCCATGCCTCATCTGTATCTATCACCTCAACCCCATCCGCGCCGTATAGTTGGATGGTGGTTGACATCGAGCATCACCCATCACACAACGATTGAGATAGACACGCAGCACATATGCTATGGGGGAGCAGGTATCCAAATGGCGAAGGCGAACGCGCCGGTGAAACCAAAACCAAAGCCCAAACAGGCGCGCATCTCTGCGCGGCGCGTTATGGGATTGTTGCGTCCATATGGCTGGCTGCTGGTGATTGCAGGGTTCCTGCTGATCGTCACCAATGCGCTCGGGTTGCTCTTTCCGCTGGTGATCCGCACGCTGCTGAACACCGTGCTGGTGCAACGCAACGCCGGACAACTCAACGCGCTGGTGGGACTGCTGGCGATTATCTTTCTGGGGCAGGCGCTGGTCGGCACGGTTCAGGGCTACCTCGTCACCTCGATTGGCGAGCGGCTTTCCTTCGATCTGCGCACCGGCCTGTTCCGTCATCTGCAACTGATGCCGCTGAGCTTCTACGATCAACGGCGCACTGGCGAACTGATGAGCCGTGTCACCAATGACGTGTCGCTGCTGCAAACCTCGCTGACCAGCAACATCTTGCCGCTGGCCTCAGAGGTGGTCGTGCTGGTAGGTAGCGTCGCTATTACGCTGGCGATCAACTGGCGTTTTACGCTGCTTGCGATGGTCGTCGCGCCGGTGGCCGGATTGGCGGCGGCGCTGCTGGGGCGGCGCATCCGGCGCACCACCCGCGGCGTGCAGGAGGGGCTTGGCGACGCGGGTATCGTGCTGGAAGAGGCGCTCTCCGCGCCGCGCGTGGTCAAGGCGTTCAGCCGCGAAGACTATGAGGTCGGGCGCTTCAATACGCGCATGCGCAAATCGCTGACGCAGGCACTGCGCCGCGCCGCCGCCCAGGCAGTGCTGGGTCCGCTCAGCGGACTGATTGCCTTCGCCGGTGTGACGCTGGTGATCTGGTATGGCGGGCAGGAGGTCGTGGCGGGACGGCTGACAGCGGGCGACCTGATCGCCTTCATCTTCTATATGGTGCTGGTCATTGGTCCACTGATCTCGCTCTCCAACATCTATTCGCAGATTCAGGCGGCGCTGGCGGCGGCAGAGCGTGTCTTCGAGTTGATGGACGAGCCAACCGAGGCCGCGCTGGACGACCCACACCTGCCGGCGTTACCGACGGCCAGCGGGCAGATATCGTTTGCGCAGGTCTCGTTCACCTATCCTGCCATACCGGATGAGACGGGAACGATCATCCAGCGGCCTGCCGTCCTCAAGGACGTGAGCTTCCAGGTTGAGCCGGGGCAGGTGGTGGCGCTGGTGGGGCCGAGCGGCGCCGGCAAGACAACCACGCTCAGCTTGCTGTTGCGGCTCTATGAGATTGACAGCGGCGCGATTACACTGGACGGGCACGATATCCGTTCAGTGAGCGCACAGTCGCTGCGCGAACAGATGGCGCTGGTGCCACAGGAGCCGGTGCTATTTGGCGATTCGATTGCCGAGAACATTCGCTATGGCCGGTTGGACGCCACAGAAGAGCAGATTCGCGCAGCGGCAGCGGCGGCCAACGCGCTCAGCTTCATCGAAGAGTTACCGGAAGGGCTGGCGACGGTGGTGGGCGAGCGCGGCGTGAAGCTCTCGGCGGGGCAGCGCCAGCGCATCGCCATCGCCCGCGCGCTGCTGCATGACCCGCGCATCCTGCTGCTGGACGAAGCGACCGCCTCGCTGGATAACGAGTCTGAGGCGCTGGTGCAGGAAGCGCTGAACCGCTTGATGCGGGGTCGCACGACACTGGTGGTGGCGCACCGGCTGACGACGGTTGAACGCGCCGACCAGATTCTTGTGCTGGATCACGGCGAGATCGTCGAGCGCGGCACTCATGCGGAGTTGATGGCGCTGGACGGCCTCTATGCCCGCCTCTACACGCGCAACTTCGAGGATTTGGGCGCTGTGGAGGATGAGACGGCGGCAACCAGCGCGAGTGGCTCACGGTAAGGCGTGCCACTGCCGTGCGTGCTGGTAGCCACGGCTGGGAGTGATAATCGGAGGGGGCGGCTCGACCGGCGCGCTGAAGATTATCGCCTCTGGCACGTCGTGGACCAACTCATAGAGACGCCGCCTGCCAATGAGTTGCTCAGCGATGTGCAGGCCCAACCGCACGTATGGCTCATCTGGGGCCGGCGCCTCTGACGCCAGCACATGCGCCAGATTGCGCTGCAAGAGGATGTAAGCGGTGCGCTGTGCCTCGATGCCAAAGGTGCCGTCCAGGCTGGCGAGCGTCACTTGCAGCAGCGCGCCCGCCTCGATCAGTGGCAACAGCAAATTGGGATTGCGCTGGATCGCGCCATAGCGTTCGACATGAATGAGAACCGGAACGAATCCCAGCACCCGCAATCGCTGAATCTGCTCCGGCAGATGCGCGGGCAGGCGTTGCATGCGCTCCGGCGGCTTGCGGGATGGCGCAAGGTCCAGCAGCACATAGGGGCTATCGTTGATCGTCGCGGCGATATTGCGCACGAGCATTTCTTCCACGCCATATTCCAGCCGTAGCACATGCGCCGCATAGAGCCGCACCGGGCATCCAGCAGATTGCGTCAGATGCGTGAACGCCCGTACCCGCCGCTCCAACTCGCAACGAGAGAGAGTGCAAGCTGGGGATAGCGCAGACGACGGCTGGAAATCGGCAGCGGCGACGATATCGGTCACGCCTTCGCGTACCAGTTGCTGCACCGCCATCAGCGCCTCTTCGAGGCTCAGCGGCTCATCCTCGCCGAGATTGGGCAAATTGGGCAGGACGCGAGCCAGAATATCCACCATAGCAAAGCCGTTCACCATCGGGCGCCCACCTTTCATCCCTGGACTATTCCCTGTTAATACCATCGGCACATTTCTCATATGATAGTACGTTTTACAATTCCATATGATAACAAATTGTACTAGCGCATAATAATTCATCCACGTAATGCGTATAATGTCTTCAAAGATATTTTTCCATCTCGCACGTCTCATCGTTGACCCTTTTCACCATATCAAGGGGCTGCTCATGCGTATACTCATGCTTGCCCGTGATCTGCCACACGCAACGACGGCAGATTCCTCCACCACGCTGCCAGTCCTCCGTTTTCTGGCGAATGAGCATCAGGTGTCGCTGCTGGCCTTTGCGCAAAATGGCCACGCCGCTACAGCCTCGCGGCGCGACGAACTGCAAAAGCTGTGCCAGCGCATCGAGGTTTTGCCACAATGCACCGGGTTGTTCCATGTGAGCTTCTCGCTGACGGCGAGCATGACACATGGCGACTCCTATCTGATGCGCCGCACATACTCCAAGCGCATGGAGACAGCAGTTCAGCGATTGCTGCGTGAGGAACGGATAGACGCCATTCACCTGGATCATCTCAGCATGGCGCAGTACGTCCCCGGCTACTGGCAGCGCCCCATCATCCTCGACGAACGCCAATCAGCCTGGCGCGATGTCGCCCGCCGCGCGCATGAAAGCCTATATCCCGCGCGGCGCTGGTTCTTGTGGCGCGAGGCGCGGCGCGTGCGCGCACTGGAAGCTGCGGTCTGCCGGCGCGCGACGGTGACAATTGCTGGCAGCGAGATGGAACGCGCGGCGCTGGAGCAGGCGATTGGCACGCCCTGGCGCATCCATATCGTGCCCGAAAGCGTGGACCTTTCAGCCTTCGAGTCGCTCTGGCAGCAGCGCGCGCCGGAGGCCGGGCGGCTGCTGACGCTGGCTCCCGGCCAGGATGCAGCGACGCAACGGGCGCTCACCCGGTTCCTTACCGATGTCTATGCCATCCTTAGCCATCACCATCCGTTGCTTTCGCTGGATACCCTGACGCGCGCCGTCTTGCCCTGGCATGTGCGCAGCCTGCCGGGGTTACATATCGCGCCGCCGGATGGCGCAAATGAGGCGCTCTGGCGGCGCGCCGCCGTCTACCTGGCGCCGCCGCTGCCACAGCATCAGGCGCAGCGCGGCATCCTGGGCGCGCTGGCCGCTGGCATTCCGGTGGTCGCGCATCCTGCCGCCTGCGACGGGCTGGCAGTGCTGGAAGGCGAACATCTGCTGATGGCGCAGACGCCCAGCGATTTCGCGGCCTGCATTGATTGGCTCTCGCGCGAAGTGAGCCACACGCAGAAGCTCATCATGCGCGGTCGCCGTTTGATTCAGGAACGCTACGACTCCTCGGTGGCCATCGAGGGATTGCGCACGGCCTATGCGCATGTGGTCGCGGCGACGCAGGGGATTGACGAAAAAACTGGTAGCATCAGCCAGGCGAGTCTGGCGGGAGGCTCACGATGCGTGTTTTGTTCGTAAGCGCCTATCCACCATCGCGGCTGCATGCGCGCTCCTTTGGCTTCGTCACGCAGTTGGCGCAGCGCCATGAGTTGATGGTCATCTGTCTCTGCCATTCACCACGCGACATCACCGATGTCAGCCGGTTGCGCGCGCTCGGCGTACAGGTAACTCCGGTCTTTGAGGAGCGCCGCCATGCCATCATGCGCGCCGCCGCAGCCGTGCTGAGCGAGCGCCCGCTGGAGATGGCGTATGACGCCGCGCCGCAACTGCGCGAGGCCGTGCAGGCGGAGGTGAAGCGCGGCGGCGTGGGCATCGTGCATGTGGAGCATCTGCGCGCGGCGGGCGCTGTCGCCGGTCTGCCGATTCCACTCGTCTGGGATGCAGTGGATTGCCTGAGCGAACGCTGGCGCGTGCGCCGCGAACGCGAAGCCTACCTGGGATTGGGCACGCATCCACGCCGGGTGAAGCGCGCGCTGAAGGGCATCGAGCAGCGGCGCGTCTCAGACTACGAGCGACGGCTGATCGGCATGTTCGAGCGCGTGCTGGTGGAGTCGCCCTACGAGCGGCAGGCGTTGCTGCGCGCTGTCAGCACTGATGACCTCACAACGGGAACCCCAATGGATCAGCAAGATGGCAAGGAGGCCACCTCTCCCTTCGCTGGACGTGTCGAAGTTATCTCCACCGGCGTTGACCTGGACTATTTCAGCCCTCGCGCCGAACGCAGGCATCTCAACCGGCTGGTTTTCAGCGGCAGGATGAACGACGCCGCCAACGTTGCCGCCGCCGACCTGCTGGTGAACACGATCTTACCGGCGATCTGGCGCGAGCGGCCTGATGTGCAACTGACGATCACCGGCTGCAATCCGCCACGCCAGGTGCGCGCCTACGCCAACGATCCGCGTATCACCGTGACGGGCTATGTGGACGATGTGCGCCCATATCTGGCCGGCGCGGCGCTGGCGGTGAGTCCGCTGCCCTATCCGACCGGCATCCACAATCCAGCACTGGAAGCGATGGCGATGGGAACGCCGCTGATTGCCAGCGAATCAGCAGTGGCGGGACTCTCCATCGTGCCGGGACGCGACCTCTTGCTGGCGAGCAGCACCGAACGATTCGCGTATCTGGCGCTGCGGCTGCTGGATGACGGCGAGCTGCGTCACTCACTGGCGCGCAACGGTCGCGCCTACGTAGAACGCTACCACTCCTGGCCGCTGATGACGCGCCGGCTGGAACAGGTCTACCGCGAGGCGTCCGGCTACAACTTCACCCAGGCGACCAGCGCATCCTTCGCCATGCCGCAGATCGCGCTTTCGCCACTGGCAAGCGGGTGGTAACTCTGCTCAATACAAGGCCAGCGTCAACTGAATACTGTTGACGAGACAATAGATGAAGACACTGCCCTTGTGCCCGCAGCAGTTGTTGCCTGTGCTATCTGCCGCACAGTCACACCGCAAAGTGCCATTGAGATATTGGTAGCGAACGACATGCGGGTGGCCACGATACTCATAATTCCCGCGCTCCACCACAAACCATATTTCTTTTCGTAGCGGCACATTGAGATAACGCACGTGCCCAACGATGCCCAACTCAGTTGCCAGTTGAATTGCGCGAACCACCCATAACCCCTGCGCCACATCTCGCTCTTGCTGCGCATTCATCTCGAAGTCTCCTCTCCTGCACTGTTTGGTCCGCATAACCGATTGAACAAAGGTGTAGTTGAATTGTATCAAATTTGATATTGATTTGCAATGCTATTGATATTGCAAAGGAAAAGCTGTGCAATGGTCGAATTTGCGCGCTATACTGGGCGCGAAAGGAGGACAAAACCAGTGCCCGACGAACTACCGCGCAAAACGCTACGCGAGTGGCGCGAAGAGAACTATCTGACGCTCAAAGAACTTGCCGAGAAAATCGGTGTGCGCTTTCAGACGGTCTGGAATTGGGAACATGGGCGCGCAAAACCTGAATTTCGCAATGTGCGGGCACTGGCACAGGCATTGAACATCTCTCCCAAACAGATTATTTTCATTGAGCAGGAAGACAAGGAGTGACCTTTATGATGACTGAGCGAATGCAACATCTTCTTGAAAGGCTTGAAAAGCTCCCACCAGAGGAACAAGATCGCGTCGCTGTTGCCATGCAGGCTATGCTGGACCAGGCGCCCGTTACATCAGATAATGTGCGACCGGAAGTTATGGCCGCTTTTGAGCAAGTGATGGAGCATTCCACCAACGTATTGGACTATCTGCAAGACAAATAATTCTCTTTGGCTGCGTTCTCTCTTGATCGTCGCTTGTAAGCGCTGAGGCCGCATGGTATACTACCAGCGCAATTGGCTGGCAAATTTTTTCCACTACACAGTATTTCATCTCATCTTGTGAGTGCTGATTTGTGCTGTTCGCAGGAGACGCATCGCCATGACCACGCCCAGCAGCGATACCTTGCCCCGCATCTTTGTCAGCCACAATCATCAGGATAATGCGTACTGCCGGGAGTTTGTGCTGGCACTGCGTAAGGAGATAGGCAATGATGAGGCAGTCTGGTACGATGAGGATAACCTGGGCTGGGGTAAACTCCGGCGGGAAATTGACCGCGAATTAGCGCAACGCCAGCACTTCATCGCTATCCTCAGCCCTACTGCTGTAGCATCCGATTGGGTCAACGATGAGATAGATGCTGCCATCGAGTTGCGGCGACGCGGCTCGATGCAGACCATCCAATTTGTCATCGCCCTACCTTGTGAGATGCCCCCATTGTTGAGCAATTATAAGCGGGTAGTATTGCCCGATGGTCAGCCATTTTCAGCAGTAGAAGCCGCTCATAAAGCGCTGGCCGTGATTCGCCCAACTGCACCCACTTCTACCATTCCTGCGCCTCTCGTTGCCCCCACGCCTACCCAACAACCACAACCACGACTTCAAATGCCTTCAATCGCCTCCAATCATTTGCCTCAGCGATTGGCCAGCTTGGGTTTTACTGGATACACCACCCAGGTCAACGACAAGCTCGTCGAGTATATAGTGCCACCACTCTGCGATGTGCCCGCTGGACCGTTCCTGATGGACGATGACAAGCATAGCGTCACGCTGCCCGCCTATCAAATCGCTCGTTATCCGGTCACCGTGGCCGAATATGCCTGTTTTGTGCGTGCCGGCTATGCAGAGCCGGTCGGCTGGCAGACCCAACTGGGCAACCTCGACCATCCGGTCGTCTCTGTCTCCTGGCATGACGCCACGGCCTATGCCGCCTGGCTCGTCGAACGCACCGGCCAGCCCTGGCGGTTGCCTAGCGAAGCGGAATGGGAGAAAGCCGCGCGCGGCAGCGATGGCAGAGAGTATCCCTGGGGCAACCACTTTGACCAGAACCGCTGCAACACCCACGAGACCGGCATCGGTGGGACCACGCCAGTGGGCAGTTACGTCGCGGGCCGTCAGATCATTTTCCCCACTGGTGAGCGTCAAACGCTCCAGAGTGGCGCCAGTCCCTATGAGGTCGAAGACCTGGCGGGCAATGTGTGGGAGTGGACTGAAAGTAGATACGATAATTCTACGGAAAATCGTGTGCTGCGTGGCGGCTCGTGGAACGATGATGCCGGGGTCGCCCGCGCGGCCTATCGCGACGTCAATCTTCCCGTCGTCGTCGACGACCTCGTCGGGTTCCGTCTCGTCTGCGCTGCCCCCATCTCAGGATAGCATTGGCGGGCGGTTAAAACCGCAGCTAGATGGCGTGCCGCCGCAAAGTCCGCCGTCGCGGACTAAACCTCACCCCAACCCCTCTCCCACGAGGAGAGGGGAGCGAAGATGTCCGATCCAAACCTGCGCAGGCAGGTTTCGCGGCCACCGGCCATCCAGGCGCGGTTTCAACCGCCGGGCTGGGTATCGCTTGCTCAGTATCTCGCCGCATGCTACAGTTGGAGCGACGGCAACCACCAAATACATCGTGTTCGCGTCTGGCGCTTCTATCGCTGGCGCATTGAAGTGTAAAGGAGGCGCCCAAATGAACGTATGTGCAAGGTTTGGCCGGCGTTCCGATGCCTCCATGTTCTCCATGTCTGTGATGTTCGCGCGGCGCTAGCACTCGCCGCGACCATCCACAATTATCCGCATCGGCGCATATCCTCAACAGGCCATCGTTTCACATACGGGCTGGCGATATCGTGTCATCACGTATCATCGCCGGCCCTTTCGCGTGCCCAATGCCACATGCCAACTCATTCACTACTGGTGGCTTGCCGGAGATAGAGGAGATAACCCGATGGTTTTTGAGCTTTTCCCTTGCGCGCTGCCCGCACGACTGGCGGAGCCGCTGGCAATCACACATGTGACTGTCGTGCCGATGGATAGCGAACGGCTATTGCATGACCAGAGCGTTATCATCAGCGATGGCGTCATCATGGCGCTCGGCCCATCCAGCGAAATTGAGACCGGCGTCATACGTTGCCTAGACGGCTCCGGCAAATATCTGCTGCCGGGGCTGGCCGATATGCACGTCCATTACAACGATCCCGGCCACTTCGCGCTGTTTCTGGCGAATGGCGTGACGCGCGTGCGCAACATGTGGGGCAAGGCGCCGGTGCTAGCGCTGCAACAGGTGGTGCGGCGCGGCGAGTGGCCCGGACCGCATATCGTCACCACCAGCCCAATCATAGACGGCTCCTGGAATGGGCAACCCTTCTGGCCCGGCTCGCAGGTGTTGAACGATCCGGCGGAGGCCGAGGCGCTGGTGCGTGGCTACGCAGAACGCGGCTATCAGCAGATCAAGGTGTATTCGTCGCTTGCGCCGGAGGTGCTGCGCGCGTTGGGCGCGGCGGCGCATGCGGTTGGCTTGCGGATGGTTGGGCATTGCCCCAACGCGATGACCTATGAAGAGGCTATCGCCGCCGGGATGACCTGCTTCGAGCATTTCTCAGCCATCGAAAACGGTCATCTGCTCCCCGGCGATGAGGATTCCGCCTGGGAACACGGCTGGGCGGACCATATCATATCAACATGCAACCGTCTCGATGAGGCAGCGTTGCGGAGGCTGGCGCGGCACTGCGCGGCGCAGCAGATATGGAACTGCCCGACGGTCATCGTGCGCAGGCAGATGGGGCTGACCGCAGAAGAAGCGGCGGCGCTCCCCTGGCTGCGCTATGAACCAGCGGCGCAGCGCATGGCCTGGCTGCCAACCAACGACCGGCGCTTCGCCAAACGCAACGTCAGCGAGGCCGAGCGGCTGGCGGCGATGAACGCGCTCTACGAATCACGCCTGCTCGTCACGCGCATCTTTTATGAGGAGGGCGCGCCGTTGCTCGCAGGCACCGACACGCCAAACCCCTACGTCGTGCAGGGATTCTCGCTGCATCAAGAGCTGGCCGAACTGGTGCGCGCCGGACTCTCGCCTTTTGCGGCACTGCGCTGCGCCACCAGCGAGGCGGCGCGTTTCCTCGACGAATCCGGCAAGTGGGGTACGATTGCGGTTGGCAAACAGGCTGATCTCCTGCTGCTGAACGACAATCCGCTAGCGAATGTTGCGGCGGCGCAACCGGAGGCTGTCTTCGTCAATGGCTGGCATCTGACGCGCGCAGACCTGGATGCGTTGCTGGAATGGCGCGCTGCGCTGGTGCAGCCGGAGCGTGGGTTGCCGCCGGTCACACAGTCTTCCACATCAGCATTGGCACAGGATGTCAGCATGGGTAGCTGGCGCGAACGTTGGAACGACGATATCGTGGGCCGTCTGCGCTCGCGTCTGCAACGGCTGCCGGGTGGGCGGCTGCGCATCGAGGAATGTCGCTCATCCTTCTACTTCGCGCGTGGCCGGCAGGAGATACAGCGTTTCACGCTACGCCTGCTGCTGGCGGCGAACGGGTGCATCGAAAGCCTGGAGATGCAGGGTGAAACGCTAGCCGGCACGGAAACCCATGATCTCACGCGCACCGGCCACGAGCGATATCGCTTGCATCATTGCGCAGTAGATGGCTGGGAGACGGACGAGGAAATCGCCGCCGCGACGCTCATTCCCGCCGAAACGCTGGCACTGACGGCGCTTCCGGCGTTGATCGAGGCAGGTCAGCTTACTGAAGGCAGCTACGCCGCGCTCGATCTGGCCCCGCGCGGCATCCTGCGCACAACGCTCACGCTGACGAAATCCGCTGAGCATGTCTGGACCGCCAGCCTTGCCGACGCCTACGGACAGCGAACGATCAGCTATCAATTCGCTGATGACGGCAAACTCACCAGCATACGTGCCGGTACGGTCGGCGTGTGGGAGATGGAGGCGAAGGAAAGCTAGCGGGGACAATCATTGGCACTCACTCACCCTCGGCGCCGGCTGCTGGCAGTGTGCCGATCTGGGTGATGTTGTTGCGCTCATCTACGAAAACGACGCGCGGCTGCCAGTCCACCGGAATCGGGTCTTCCACCTGCACATACGACATGATGATGACCAGATCGCCGACGCCGACGAGATGGGCAGCCGCGCCGTTGAGTTGGATCGTGCCGCTGCCGGCCTCACCCTCGATGGCGTAGGTTTCCAGGCGGTTGCCGTTGTTGACATTCACCACCTGCACGCGCTCGAACGGCAGGATATTGGCGGCGTCCATGAGGCGGCGGTCTATGGTAATCGAGCCGATGTAGTGGAGGTCCGCTCCAGTGACGGTGGCACGGTGAATCTTGCCGTTAAGCATCGTACGCAGCATAACAGGTAACAGTCTCCTGATGAGGTGGTCGTTCACTCGTTGATGAGCGCCATGAACTCGGCGCGGGTGGCGGCCTGGCGCTGGAAGACACCACGCATGGCGCTGGTGACGGTCTGGCTACCTGGCTTCTGTATTCCTCGCATGGTCATACACAGATGGATTGCTGTAACGACGACTGCCACTCCCGCAGGCTCCAACGTCGTCATGATGACATCAGCGAGTTGCGAGGTCAGGCGCTCCTGCAATTGCGGGCGGCGAGCTAGAATCTCCAGCGCGCGGGCGAGCTTGGAGAGGCCGACGACGCGCCCATTGGGAATATAGCCAACATGCGCGACGCCATGAAACGGCAGAAAGTGATGCTCGCACATGCTATAGAACGGGATATCTTTGACGAGGACTAACTCCTGATGGCCCTCCTCGAAACCCACCCGCAGCACATCCGCCGGGTCCTGGTAGAGTCCCGCAAAGACCTCGGCATACATATCGGCGACACGGCGCGGCGTCTCCACCAGGCTCTCGCGTTCGGGGTCCTCGCCCACCGCGACGATGATGTTACGCACTGCCTGGCGAATAGCTGCTTTATCAAAGCCCGTCGCGTGATCCTGCTCCGGCTCTGGTTGCGTTGGTTCTTGCTTTCTGAGCGCCATATTACTACCCTCGTCATTCCACCTCATTGGGGTGCTTTTCCTGTCCTTTCCTTGCACGAAGTCGCCATATGATCTTCACCAATTGCCATTGGCGAGGAAGCGCCAAACAAAGAAACGACAGCCATACCATATCAATTTCCAGGACATTCTGACAACGGTTACGAAAATGAAGCGAAGCTGACGAGAATATGGTATACTGGTTTCAACATCCGACGCAGCGCAGCGCGGACTGACATGGCGATGGCGGTGGCGCAGAGAAGCGTGCCGGTGCCCGAACACCTATTCCCTAGCGAAGCCAGGAGGTGTATCATGCGCTGTGAACAGTGTGGCCGCGACATGAAGAATGCCGAGTTGTGGCAGCTTGCCACCGACCCCAACGCGCCAACATCGTGGTCCATGCAACAGTTGTGCTGGGATTGCCGCCAGCATCCCGAACGGGCAACCAAGAGAGAAGCCGTGAAGCGCGTACAACCAGTGGAGAAGAGCGTCACTATTCCCGAACTGCTGGGAACTCTGGGATTTGACCTGATGGACGACTATGACATCGCGTCCATTGTGTCGGACTGATAACCCGTCATGAGCAAAACGGGCGCGCTGCCAGATGAGGCAGCGCGCCCGCATTTTTGCCGGGTACTGCGTTGGTGGGACAGACATTCTTGTCTGCCCCACCAACATAATTCAACGCCTTGCGCTAGACTGGCACGCTGACGATCTGCTCAGGATTGCGGTCGGTGAGGATTTCGATGCCATCCTCGCGCACCAGCACCATATCTTCCAGGCGCACGCCACCCCAGCCAGGAATATAGACGCCAGGCTCGATGGTGATAATCATGTTGGCGCCGATGCCTTCATATTTCTTGAGTTCCGCATCGAGTTCCGGATCATCACGGCGTGGCGAGGAGATATAGGGTATCTCATGCACCGCCATGCCAACGCCGTGGCCCATCGAGTGCATCGGCTTCTCGATAAGGCCGCTGCTCTTCAGCACATCCCAGCCCGCCGTATCCACCTCGCGCCCGCGTCGCGCGCCCGCACGCAGCGCATCCTCGGCGGCATCCTGCGCTGCACGCACACCTGCATAGATTTCTACCAGCTTCGGCTCCGGCGTGCCCAGGCAAATCGTGCGCGTCAGGTCGGAGCAGTAGCCATCCAGCCGGCAGCCGAAGTCTATCAGCAGCGGCTCGCCAATCTGAACCTCGCGGTCGCTGGGCACGGCATGCGGGAGCGCGCCGCCCGGCCCACCCGCCACAATTGTCTCGAAGCTCGGCGCGCTCGCCCCCATCGCCAGCATCAGGCTATCCAGCCGCAGGGCAATCTGTCGCTCCGTCATGCCCAGGCGCAACTCGCTCACCAACTGGGCAAAAGCGCGATTCGCCAGGTCTGCGGCGCGGCGTATTGTCTCGATTTCCGCCGCATCTTTGCGCACGCGCACCGCTTGCACCAGGTCATCGCTCGGCACCCACTCGACGCTCACATCTGACTCAGCGACGCCCTTACGAATCTGGTCGTAGCGGGCATAGGAGAACCAATCTTGCTCGAAGCCAATGCGCTTGACGCCTTCGCGGGCGAGAACCTCGGCAATCAGCTTGTGGCCGGGAACCTCATCCATCAGCAATGGCGTTGCGCCGCTCGCCACGATCTCATGTTCCAGGCTGGATAAAAAGAAGGTCGCCGTGACCAGATTGAGGGATTGTTGCGTCACCAGCACTAGGCCCGACGATTCGGTCAGGTCGGTGTCGGTCGGCGTAAAGCCCGTCAGGTAGCGGCGATTATACTGGCTTGCTGCCAGATAAGCATCCAGCTTCGCCTCACTCAGCGAGGCGCGTAGCTCGCGCACCCGTCGCGCGTAATCAGCTTGCGGCACAGGAATATGCTCCATTTCTTCAACGTTTCCACGGGCTGCCGTTGTTCACATTGTCAGGATACAGTATCGCACGCGAATACACAGTGATGGGCAACCGCTGGACGTAATACGGCGTTATGCTGCGGCATACTCATAGCATCCCATCGGGAACGCACACTATAGTATGAAATGGGGGTGGGGCATCTCACAGGCCCAACATCAGGACATATCGTAATGGAACCCATGCAGACAGAAACACTAGCGACACGAGAAACAGCCGCCTATGACCCGGCGAAACATACAACGCACACAACGCATACAACGCACACGATGCCGCCCACAGCAGCGTTATCAACAGATTCCAGAAGTATATCTACTGACATCAGCGCTGGCGAGGCAGGAATCCCATTGACCACGCAACCGCCAGAGAAGCAATCCAGGCCACGCGGAATCCAGGCGATCTGGGCATGGATGCTCTCGCTTTCGCTGTTCTATAAAGTTTTGATCGCCAACTCGCTGATCGTGCTGCTGGGTGCGCTCGCAGGCACGGCGATTACGCTGCACGTCGCCAGCGTGCGCCCAACCACGCATGCGATGTTCGATGTGCCACTGACAGCGGCCTTCGCCATCGTCGGCGTACTCTTGAGTTGCTGGCTGAATGTGCTGCTGCTACGAGCGGCGCTGAATCCACTGGCGCGGCTGCAAGAGGTGGCGCGGCGTGTCCAGCAGGGCGACTTTACTGTGCGGGCGCAACCGTCACCGCTGGCCGATGCCGAAATCGCCCGCCTTGCCGATACGCTCAACCAGATTCTCGATGAAGTGCAACGCTACGACGAGCAGATGCGCGCGCTCTCCGGTCGCGTCATCCGCGCGCAGGAAGATGAACGCCAGCGCATCGCCCGCGAGCTGCACGACGACACCGGCCAGGTGCTAACGCTGTTGCTGATCCGGCTGAAGCTGCTGGAATCGCAGCCAGGAGCCGAGGCGCTGATCTCGCAGACGGAGGAGTTGCGCGGCCTGGTCTCCGGCGCAATTGACCAGGTGCGGCGGCTGGCGCTCAACCTGCGCCCACCGGCAATTGACCAGTTAGGACTGGCGCCTGCGCTGCGCTCGCTGGCGACGACCTTCACCGCCGGCACCGGCCTTGCCGTCAAGCTAGAGGTGCCGCGCGAGCCGGTGCGTCTCTCGCCGGAGGATACTATCGCCGTTTATCGTATCGCCCAGGAGGCACTCACCAATATCGCGAAGCATGCGGCGGCGCGCAACGTGGAGATGACCGTTAGCGTGAAAGAGCAAACACTCGATCTGTTGGTCCGCGACGATGGGCGGGGATTTCTCCCTGCTGACTTCAAACGCTATACGGACCGCGACCGCCTGACCAAGAGCGAGCCAGGGGTCGGTCTCTTTGGCATGGAAGAGCGGGCGCGTCTGGCTGGCGGGCGGCTACACCTACAGTCAACGCCGGGACGTGGGACATCGGTACATTTTACGATGCCGCTCGCACCCGCGCTCCCGTATCGCGCATCGCTAAAAGAAAGTGCGGACCATGATGAATAGCACCATGCGAGAGGAACATGAGGAACATGAACACTATAACGGGCGCTCGTCTATGATGGCAGGCCAGTCGCAGCCGTCGCAGCCGTCACACACCGCCGCGCAGCCCATCCGCATCTTGCTGGCGGACGACCACGCGATTTTCCGCGCAGGACTGCATATGCTGCTGGATGCGCAGCCGGATATGCAGGTGATTGGTGAGGCGGGCGACGGCTTTCAGGCGGTTGAACTGGCAAAGGAACTGCATCCTGATGTCGTGCTGTTGGATTTGAGCATGCCCGGTCTCGATGGCCTGGGTGCGCTGCGTAAAATCCAGCAGCTTGGCTTATCGTGCCGTCCGCTGATTCTCACCATGCACGCAGAGAACGAATACCTGCTCGAAGTGCTGGAATCCGGCGGCTATGGCTACGTTCTTAAGCAGGCGGTGGATAAGGACCTCTTTGAGGCGGTGCGCACTGTCGCCGCTGGCGATGTCTTTCTCTATCCTGCCGCCACCTCGCTGCTGCTCTCACATTATCTCGATCACAAACGCGGCGAGAACGATGAGAAGCAGGACAACACCCTCAGCGAGCGTGAACGCGAGGTATTGACGCTGACGGCTGAGGGCTACAGCAGCCAGGAAATCGGCGAGCGATTAGCGTTGAGCGCGAAGACGGTGGAAACCTATCGCATGCGTGTCATGCACAAGCTGAATCTGCGCCACCGTGCGGAGCTGGTGCAATATGCGCTGCGCGCCGGCCTGCTACGCCCGCACGACGAGGGCGTGTAGCAGCGAAAAATCGCTCGCCTCTCGCTGCGCACTGTTTCCCATGCTTGCCTCTATCTGATACAATATCCCCCACTACCCACAGGGTGCGAGCTGTTTCATAGCCAGTTGTGTACGAGCAGGTTATGCTGCATGGCAGCAGGACTTGTACACAAAGCAATCTCATGTGGAGGGCACAGGCATGGTAGGTATAGGCGATATCATCGTTTCCTCTTTGCTCCCGCGCCAGCAATCCCAGAGTCAAGGGAATTCGCTCCCTACACCGGCCATTATCGCTATCGTTATCGGCGCGATCATCGTTATTTTGCTGGCGCTTGCGCTCTGGCGTGTGCTGCGTACCATGCGCCATATCCGCGAAGCCTCACGCGAGGGGCGTCGCGCCTCCGCAGCCGTGGCGCAGCAGGTGGGGAGCAATCCTGTGACCAGCTTCAACCGCGATGGTGAGGCAAGCGACCCAATCAACGTCAAGATCATCGGCACCAACGGCCAGCTTGCCGCCGCCTTTGCCGCCGCCGGCTGGTATCGCGCCGATGAGATTGATTTCGTGACGTCGGTGCGTATCAGCGTGGATTCGGTCTTTGGCCGCAAATACGCGACCGCGCCGGTCAGCAATCTCTATCTCTACGGCAGAAAAGAAGATTATGCCTTCGAGCGCCCAGGAAAATCTGTGCGCGAACGCGATCATGTGCGCTTCTGGGATACCGGCGCAGAGAGTGACGACGGGCGCACCATCTGGGTTGGCGGCGCTACCAGGGATATCAAGGTCGAGATTTCCAAAGTTACCCACCTGCCGACCCATAAAATATCGCCAGATGTGGACGCCGAACGCGAGACGGTGATTGACAGCCTCGTTGAAAGCGGCTGGGTAATTGACGAGGGCTGGGAAACCAATTTTGGCAAGCCGACTGTGCAGAAGAATTCGCTTGGCGACACGTATCATACCGATGGGCGGCGTGCAGTGATGACGCTGGCGGATATTTTCACCTTTGGTCCACTCACCACACAGGTGCGCAGCCCGCTTGGCGCGCGCATCGCCAGGTCCATTGCTGGCGCGCTGCGCTGGCGGCTGCCCAAGCAGGGCCGGGAGCGGGCGCAGAAGCGACGCGAAGCCAAAACAGCGCAGCAGAGGCAGCAGAATGCCAGCACTACTCACACTAGCGCATCCTGACCGGATGGATCATGAAATCAATGACCATCCAGAAGCTCTTGGAGTGGCGATAGAAAAGCAGCGGCAATAGGATCACCGCCGGTATGCCGATGGCAAAGACGGGCAGCGGTGGCGCTTGCAAGGCAGCGAGCGGCACGATGACGATAGCGACCAATAGTTCGGTGACAACCAGATTGACCGCCATCGCGCCCGTCCAGTAGCCTTCTTCGCGCTCAAAGCGCCAGCCACAGACGGCACAGTGCTCATACATGCGATAGCCACGCACGTAGAGCTTACCCTTGCCACAGCGCGGGCAGCGCAACCGCACCGCTCGCCAGAACAAGCGCATAACTTCGCCTACCGTCAAGATTGGCGCTGAATCTCCTGCATTTGACATCATGGTTACTCTTCCTCGGTTGGCACCGGTACGGCAGCCGCTTCGCGTGCGGGCGCGGGCGTCGGCGCCAGTTGCGCCCACGGAATACGCGCGGCAGATCCCACCTCGCGCACATGCAGATCATCATTGTAGCAAGCCAGCCGCCAGCGCAGCGAAAACCCGTCAATTTCGCGCCGCTCCCAAAGCGTAATCGAGGTGTTGCGTGTGTAGAAGCCTGTTTCGGACGGCACGAGCGTGTTCATGCCAAGAAACACGGCGAACGACGCATCTATCACGCCGCCATGCGTGACGATGACGATATTCTTGCCGTCATGTTCCTGTAGAATGCGGTTCAGCGCCGTGCCCACGCGCAAGACAAACTGCCCCCAGCTTTCGCCATTTGGGCCGAATGGGCGATAGGGTTCCACGCGCTGATCGGGTATCTGGTCCTCGATTTCCTTCCACGGCAGGCCATCGAAGTCACCGACCGATTCTTCCTGCACCTCGTCATCAAAGATGATCGGCAGGTCCAGCGCCGGTGCGATGATTTCGGCAGTCTGGCGAGCGCGCGGCAACGTGCTGGCAATTAACACATCAGCCTCGATCTCGCCGGTGGCGGCGAGCCGGTCGCGCAGGCGTTCGGCCTGCTCGCGCCCCTGCGGCGTCAGCCCCGCGTCGCCGCGCATACCGGCCACCAACCCATACGGCGGGACATTGCAATAGGCCTGTCCATGCCGGATCAAATATAAACGTGTCATGAGTACCTACTCTATCCTCTCCTCAATTGGTCTGTTCTCAAGCGCTGATCACTATCTGTTCGTGCTGCTCAATGACCAGCGGCGGCCTGCGATGAAACAGTCGCGCTGGCAGGAGCCGGCTTCTTCCCAGCGATGATGGGCAGCAGTTCGCGCAGTTCGTCGAGCCACTGCGCTGTGTCGGCGGCGAAGCGGCGGCGCGGGATGCGAATCTCGCCAAGATGCACTGCTGCGTCGTTGCGGAATCGCTTGTAGAGCGCGACGCGATCAGGCGCGACGGTGCGCTTGAGCTTGAAGATCACCTCATGGTCGCGCGCAGAGAGCGACTCGAAGCCGAGCGCGCCCGCCTCTGTCTTCAGCCGCACCAGCGCCAGCAGATGCGCCACCGGCTCCGGCGGCGTGCCGAAGCGGTCTGCCAGTTCCGTCACCATCGCCTCCGCCTGTTCTGGGCGGTCGAGATTGGCGAGCCGCTGATAGAAGTTCATCTTGAGCGCGCGGTCATTGATATAGTCGTCGGGGATGTAGGCATCCACCGGAATATCCACCGTCACCGGCGTGGGGCGCGGCGCGGCGCCCGCGCGTTCGCCCTGCATCTCTTGAATGGCGTCGGAGAGCAGCCGTGTATAGAGATCAAAGCCAACCGCATTGACAAATCCCGATTGCTCAGAGCCAAGCAGATTGCCAGCGCCGCGCAGTTCCAGGTCTTTCATGGCGATGCGGAAACCCGCGCCCAGTTCGGTCGCCTCGAAGATGGCGCGTAGACGCTTCTCGGCAACCGGCGTCAACTTCGTGTCGGTGGCGTAGAGAAAATAGGCGTATGCCTGATGTGTCGCGCGCCCCACACGGCCCCGCAACTGATAGAGCTGCCCCAGGCCGAAGTAGGCGGCGTTGTTGACGATAATCGTGTTGGCGTTCGGGATATCCAGGCCGTTCTCGATGATGGTCGTGCTGACCAGCACATTGAACTCGCCAGCCGAGAAATCCAGCATCACCTTTTCGAGCTGATCTTCCGGCATCTGCCCATGCGCAACAGTGAAAGTTGCCTCCGGCACCAACTTCTGGAGCCGCTGCGCCAGCGCCTGAATCCCCTGCACGCGATTGTGAACAAAGAAGACCTGTCCGCCGCGATCTACTTCGCGTAGAATCGCCTCGCGGATCAGCGCGTCGTCCCAGGTGCGGATGAAGGTGCGAATCGGCAGGCGTTCCTGCGGCGGTGTCTCGATGACACTCATATCGCGCACGTTCACCAGCGCCATATGCAGCGTGCGCGGGATAGGTGTAGCCGTCAGCGTCAACACATCCACCTCGGTCCGCATCTGCTTCAGCCGCTCTTTATGCGCGACGCCGAAACGTTGCTCCTCATCAATGATGAGCAGGCCGAGATTGTTGAAGACGACATCTTTTTGCAGCAGCCGGTGCGTACCAATGACGATATCCACCCGCCCCAGCGCCAGGTCTTTCAGCACTTCCTTCTGCTCTTTTTCCGTGCGGAAGCGGCTGAGCAGTTCGACGCGCACCGGGTATGGTTTGAGGCGCTGCACAAACGTATTGAAATGCTGCAACGCCAGCACAGTTGTCGGCACCAGCACAGCCACCTGGCGCTGGTCCAGCATCGCCTTGAAGGCGGCGCGCAGGGCCACCTCCGTCTTGCCATAGCCTACATCGCCGCAAACCAGCCGGTCCATCGGGCGGGCGCGCTCCATATCCGCCTTGACCTCCTGGATAGCCTGCTTCTGGTCCGGCGTCTCCTCATACGGGAACGCCTCTTCCAGTTCTTGCAGCCAGGGCTGCTGGTCATCCGGTGGGAAGGGATGGCCGACCACCGACTCGCGGACGCTGTAGAGCCGCAGCAGATCACGCGCAATGTCAGTGACGTTCTCTTTGGCTTTCTGCTTGGCGCGCACCCAATCGCTGCCGCCGAGCTTGCTCAGTCCCGGCGCAGCGTCGCCCATGCCGATGTAGCGTGTGATGCGGTCAAGCTGATCGGTGGGGATATAGAGCTTGTCGGTGCCAGCGTATTGAATCAGCAGGTATTCGCGTTCGACGCCTCCATTGTTGAGCTTGACCAACCCCTCGAAGCGCCCGATACCGTGATCTTGATGGACGATATGGTCGCCGGGGCGCAACTCCGCCAGGAAGGAGGCAGGTGTGACGCTGGCGCGGCGCTGCTCACCATGCCGCTTGGACCAGCCGAAAATCTCAGTGTCGGTGAAAACGGTCAGCGCCAGCGAATGGCTATGCCAGCCCTCCGGGAAGCGCCCATGTATCAGCGAGAGCGTGCCGGGGTCCGGCAGCTCGGGCAGATCGGTGGCCGGCGCAACATAGATGACACCGCTCTTGCCGAGCATCGCCTCGTCGCCAAAGACCTCGGCCAGCCGCCGCGCCTGCCCGCTGACGATCACCACGCGCTGCCGTTCGCCAAGCAGCTTATGCACATCCTGGGCGAAGGCGCGCACACGGCCACCATAAGACTGCGCGCCAATCAGATCCGGCGTAAGGCCATAGTTGCGCTGCGCCGTCTCGCTCATCTCATCTTCCAGGAGCGAGGCGAAACGGAATTGCGTATGCCCGGCCAGCGCCTGTTCAAGCTCCGGCCAGGGAATGAACGCCGGACGCAACCCAGGCGGATTCTCGCAGTCGCGTTCCAGCCGGTCGCGCACCTCTTCACCCTGCTCTGCCAGTTCTTCGGTGATGCGCTGAAGCGATTCGGCGTCATAGAGCGCAAGCACACCGGCGCGCGGTAAATAGGTCAGCAGCGAAGTCGGCTGGTGCAGATATGGCAGGTAGAAGGCGATATCGTCGAACGACTGGCTGTTGCGCAGATATTCCAGGTCGCGCTGCCAGCGTTCGTAGGCGTCGGGGTGCATGCCAACGGTGTCGAGCTTCTCCAGTCGTCGCGCCGCCGCTGGACCCTGCAACGCCAATGCCTCGCGCGCCGGACCGATCAATACGGCGTCAATTGGGTTGAGCGAGCGCTGTGTCTCATGGTCGAAGGTGCGAATCGAATCAATCTCATCGCCAAAGAATTCGATACGCACCGGACGGACCAGCGCCGGCGGGAAGACATCCACGATGCCGCCGCGATGGCTCACCTGCCCAGAGGTTTCCACCTCGGCCACCTGCTCATAGCCGAGGCTGAGGAGATGTTGCAGCAGGATGCGCGGATCGAGTTGCAGTCCATTGTGCAGTTCGACGATGGCCTGTGAGAACTCGTCAGGTGGCATGACCGGCTGGCTGAGCGCGCGCACGGAGCAGACGACGATCAGTGCGCCCGCCGGACGGGTCAACGCTGTCAATACGTTCATACGCGACTGCACGGCAAGCGCATCCGGCATCAGGCGCTCGTAGGGCAGCGCGTCGCGGTCGGCATAGGGCAAAATGGGGAAATCGCGTCCGACAAGGCCGACCAGCGTATCGGTCGCTCGCTCCACTTCCTCTTCATCGCGGACGACATAGAGTACCGGGCGGTCCAGCGAGACGGCAAGCGCAGCGATGATATACGGTTTGGCCGCCTCGACCACGCCGGATAGCACAGGAATCTCAGCATGCGCATTGAGCCGGTCGAGTAGACGGCGGAACTCTGGCCGATTCGCCAGCAATGGAAGTAGACCACGTAACGACAACAGCAGCCTCCAAATCAGGCGTGAACTCTGTGAACGGTGTGAGCAAATTGTATCGAATTATCAGCCATCAGCCATTATAGCGGTTCATCGCAGCCTCAGCGCCCTCGGTGAGCCAGCATTCCGCCGCCTCGGAGGCGCGTTCGATGGCGGCGTCCAGCGTGATGCGCTCATCGCCGCGCGGCGCGCTCAGCAGAAAACCCAGGTTCTCGCCGCGTCCGTTCGCCGGACGCCCGATGCCGATTTTGATGCGCGCGAAGGTATTTCTGCCGAGATGCTGGATGACAGATTCCAGGCCGTGCTGCCCGCCCGCCGAGCCGCCGGGGCGCAGGCGTATCCGGCCCAGCGGCAGATCGAGATCATCGCAGATTACCAGCAGATCGCCCAGATCGAGTTTGTAGAAGCGCACCAGCTCGCCGACGGCGACGCCGCTCTCGTTCATATAGGTCTGCGGCTTCACCAGCACAATCTTCTCAGCGCCCAAGACGCCGCCAGCCAGTACAGCGCGGCTGCGGCGGCTATCCCAGGGCCAGTTGTGTCGGGCAGCCAGCGCATCCACTGCATCGAAGCCCGCGTTATGGCGCGTGTGGGCATAGCGGATGCCAGGATTGCCCAACCCAACGATCAACTTCACAAGACAACCATTCCACGGCATCCGCGCGCACGAACGCCAATCACTCTATACTATCTGCTTACGATAAAGCAGAAACTTTGCATGACAACACACGATGGGCAGCCGCAGATGCGACTCCCCTATCAGCGGCGCGAACCAGCGCCTACAACGCTTCTATTGTATCACAAAAGGCCGGCAGCCAGCCAGGAAATAGCCACGTCATAGCCAGGGAAATGCCACGCAATCGTGCCGATACACAGGCAAAAGAAATAGCTGGCATTCGTTGCGAATGCCAGCCGGATTGCGTAAACCGCGAGCTATCTACTGCTAGCCGTTCTGCACCTGATCGGCAGGCGGCAGGCTGATCGTGATGCCGGTGTTGAAGCTGGTAAAGTCAAGCGTGAACGTACCGGCAGCAGAGCCGGTGGACGTGACGACAACCTTCTTCGGATAGTAGTTGCCATCCTGCGTCACATACATATCTATCGTTGAGTTCTGGCCACCCGCCGTTGACGTGCCGGTGATATGCCAGACCTTCGTGCCGTCAACGGTGTCGTTGCCCACCAGTTTGAGATTTTTCAGGTCTTTGCTGAAGTCCGTGATCTGCGACGTGTCGAAGAGCGACGAACTGCTGCTGCCCAGGTCAGTTTTGGTCCACTTGCTGCCATCAAAGCCCGGAAGGTCCAACCCAGAAATCTTGGTGTACGCGGCGTTTGTCGCCTTATCGGTGATGCTCTCGACGGTAATCTGCTGCCCGCTCACCGACAGGGTCAGCGAGATATCGGCGCGTTCGGGATTCTTTGTAATCTTCCCGTTGCCTGTGCCCGTTGAGGTGGTGCCCGAAAAGCTCCCAGTAAAGTTGAGCGTGAAGGTTGCGTCGTTATACTTCGCCTGCTGGACACGCTGCAAGATCGTCTGTACGTTCGGCGTCGCCGTCGGGCCAGCGACGCCCGGCAGTCCAGCACCGCAGGCGGTGAGCGCTAGAATCCCGAACAAGACCAACGCGCCGGCTACAGAGCGGCGCACGAGTTTTGGCATAGGTGTCATTCCCCCTAAATCCTAACATCGTCCTCTACAGTGGATGGTTGGACATCCCAACAGCCGCTCCGTCTGTGCGGCCACGGTATTGTAACAAACGGGGTAGCTCGCGGCAACCCTCCACGCCAAAAGATACCTGCGTGATACGTTCACAATACGTTCATAATACGTTTGCTGGCGCTGGAAGGTTCCACTGGCATACGATGTAGTCGCATGCTGACTACGACACTGAAAAGCAGAGAGAGGTACCTGCCCTATGCCGCTCGATCAATCGCTGATAGGCCACGAAACATCATCAGAACATGTCCTCATTGCCGCCGAAGACATTCGCGAGTTTGCCGATGCTATCGGCGACGCCAACCCGATTTTTCATGACGAATTCGCCGCACAACAGGCCGGATTCACCCATCTCCCCGTGACGCCCACGTTTGTCACACGCCTGCGGGTATCGTTTGCCGACGCCGGCCTGGACCCCGAACACAGCCAGGTATTGCACGGCGAACAGGAATATGTCTATACCCGTCCGCTGCTGGCCGGCGAGACGGTGGTCAGCCGGCATCGTGTGGCGACGATTCGCCAGTCTGGGCGCGGCGGCATGGCCATCATGACGCTCGAACATCTCTGTGATACGCCGAATGGCGAGCGCATTGTCACCGGCAAATCCACCGTTCTCGTGCGCGACATGCCGCCCGAAGGCGCAGCCGCCGCAGGAGCCGGCGCCGCCAAACCGCGACCCACGCAGCCGCAAGAGAGCACATCGGCGTTGACGCTGAGCAAACACGTCACCCAGGAGCAGATCAACGCCTACGCTGAGGTCAGTGGCGACCACAATCCCATCCATGTCAATCCAGAGGCCGCGCGCTCCGTCGGGCTGGATGGCACCATTGCGCATGGCATGCTCAGCATGGCCTTCGCCGGGCAGATGTTGACTGATTGGCTGGCGGCGCAGGCGGAGCGTGGCGGCTGGGTTGCGCGGCTGCGCGTGCGCTTCCAGGCGATGGTACGCCCCGGCGATACGCTTATCTGCCACGGCAACCCCGGCGAACGCGCGGGCAACCGCCAGCCGGTGGAGCTATGGATCGAGAACCAGCATGGTGAGCGCGTCATCAGCGGCGACGCGGAGGTCGCGTTTCCGTAGACCTCACCCCCAGCCCCTCTCCTCGCAAGGAGAGGGGAGCGCCGCAGGTATGGCTCCCCATATGTTCGTCAGCCGACCACCCTCCTTTGGGTAGGTTACGAACGTGGGCGGGTGCGCCTGCGCGAGAGCAGAGTGCCGCCCACCAGCAGGCCGGCGCCGCCGATGAGGAAAACTGTGCCGGCGAGCGCGCCCGCCGGAGGAGCAATTTGTTCACCGTTGGCGCTTCCTCCGGTGGGAGCGCCGGTAGCTGTTGCAGTCGCGGTTGGCGGCGATCCTTGTGCCGGTGTATGCCCGCTGGTGGCGGCGATATTCGGCCCCTGCGTGGTACGGACGCCAGTATCGTGCCCAGGGGTCGTATTCGTGGCGGACGGCGCATTTTGGCTCATCGGGAGCGAAGCGCCGGAAGTTGACGGATGATTCATCGTGGTGAGCGCGCTGCCCATCAGCAAGACGAGACCGAACGCCGCCACGAGTCCACCCATCCATTGCAGGAGACGGGCGTTGCGCCGGGTGGCAATTCCTGTTGTTGTGGTGGGTGCGCCTGTGGGACTGCGGCGGCGCGTTGCCATCGGTTCGGGGATCGCGCCGGTCTCCGGCAGCCGGAAGCTACGCGGCAGGACGGGTGTGGGCAGCGCGTGGAGCAGCGCCCGTGTCTGGCGCAGCTCAGCCAGCGCGCGCTGGCATGGCTCGCAGGTGGGCAGGTGTTGCTCCAGCGCGGCGCGCTCAGCCGCGTCTACCTCGCCATCGAGGTAGGCGGAGAGCCGTTCGCGCTGCTGCTCCCACTCGCCGCTCTGCTGATGCTGTGTGCCGCCGGTCATATACTTCTATCCTACCTGCCGTTATGGCTTAGCTTTTCCACTATCAGGACGCCGCTGCATTTCTGAAAGTTCCCCCTGCCGCAGCAGGAGCCGCCGCAGATGCGCGCGGCCACGCGCAATACGCGACTTGACCGTGCCAAGCGACGTTTCCATTACCCGCGCAATTTCCTCATAAGGCAACCCCTGCACATCGCTCAGGATCAACGCCAGCCGCTGCTCGGCAGGCAGCGCCAGCAGCGCCGTTTGGATCTGCGCGATGGTTTCAGCGCGCAAAGCCATGCGCTCCGGGTCCCAGGAGGGGTCTATCATCGCCTGCGGGAGATGGGCATCACCGGCGCTCTCGCCGTCGCGGTCGGCATCAAGGGTAGCATCCAGCGAGACGGAGGGGCGACGCGCCTGCGTGCGGAAATGGTCAATGCAGCCATTGTTGACGATGCGATAGAGCCAGGCGCGGAAGGACGAGCCGCGAAACGAGCCTATCGCACGATAGGCGGAGAAGAACGCCTCCTGCGTGACATCGGCGGCGAGATCAGGGTCGCCAAGCATACGCAATGCCAGGGCATACGCGCCGCCCTGGTGCAGTTCCACCAACTGATTGAATGCCGCCCGGTCGCCGCGCTGGCTCTTGCGCACCAGTGCCAGCTCGCGTTCGCGCTCCGCCGCCCCGTCATGCTGCTCGTGGCCCATGCGTTTCCCCCAACCGCTATCGGCTCATAGTGTACCCGAAGCGGTCATCAGCCACAAGGCTTTATTGAGATGTTAGTTGCGCGACGCCGCTCTGGTTCCCCCTCTCCTCGCGGGAGAGGGAGCTAGGGGGTGAGGTCAAACGTTCGCCGTCTCACCGGCGCGGGCGGTCAGGTTTGCCTCGATGAAGTGGTCCATTTCGCCATTGAGATAGCTGGCGGTGTCGCCCTGCTCGGCGCCGGTGCGGTGGTCTTTGACCAGATTGTAGGGGTGAATCGTCACCGTGCGAATCTGGTTGCCGAAATCTGCCTCTACATGCGCGCCTTTGAGCCGCGCTTGCTCGCGTTCGCGCTCCTCAATCTGCAACTCATAGATGCGCGATTTGAGAACACGCAGCGCCAGTTCACGGTTCTGAATCTGTGAACGCTCATTCTGACAGGTGACAACGATGCCTGTCGGTTTGTGGCGCATACGCACGGCGGAGTCCGTCTTGTTGAGATGCTGGCCGCCTTTGCCGGTGGAGCGGAACGTATCCACCTCGATATCTTCGGGGCGAATGACGATTTCGATTGGCTCGTCGCCAATATCCGGCATCACTTCCACTTTGGCGAACGAGGTCTGCCGGCGGTGGGCGGCGTCAAAGGGCGAGAGGCGAATCAGCCGGTGCGCGCCCGCCTCGCCACGCAGGTAGCCATAGGCGTAGGGACCATCTATGCTAAACGTCGTGCTCTTGATGCCGGCCTCCTCACCGGGCGTCTCATCGAGCAACTCTACGGTATAGCCATGTGATTCGGCCCAGCGCATATAGGCGCGCTGAAGCATCGCCACCCAATCCTGCGCGTCGGTGCCACCGTTGCCGGCATGGATGGACATGATGGCCGAAGAAGCGTCGTGTTCGCCGTTCATCAGCAGCTTGAAACGCTGCCGCTCCAATTCGGCGTCTATCTCCGCCATCGCCGTGGTGATTTCGGCTTCCAGGTCGGCATCTGAGGCACCATTGAGCATCTCTGCCAGTTCGTGCAACTCAGCGAGCCGCACTTGCAGCGATTCCCACGTGGTAACTTCGTCGCGCAAGCGGCTCAGCGCCCGCATCTGGGCCTGCGCATGTGCGCGGTCGGCGTAGAAGTCCGGGGCGAGGGCTTCCTGTTCGATGGCGTCTATCTGTTGTTTTTTGCTAGCGAGGTCAAAGATGCACCGCGATTTCATTGACGCGGGCCTGCGCAACCTCGATGCGATTGGTCAGGTCACTCATGCCCGCATGATATGCCGCAGGGTACGGGTGCGTCAAGGGAAACCAGCGATACCGGCCCCTGCAATGCGCACTTGTAGCGGTTCAGTCTGGTGGAGTGTCCCTACGCGCGGCAAGCTGCTTTTGCAGATAGGCTAGCTTTTCTGGATTGCGCACCACATAGATGTCCTGTATACCAGCGGCGCTCGCGGTAACGCTGAGGACGCCGATTAGCTCGTCCTCATTCCAGCACAAGAAAGCCGGGTCGCCGTTGATCTCAACCAGCGTAAAAGTCAGCGTTGGGGGGCGCTGATTGTTCTCCGGCGAGCCAAGCCAGGACGACCAGATATGCGCCACCGCTTGCTGACCATAGATCGGCTTGAGGTTTGCCAGCACCTTGCCGCCGCCATCCGCCCAGGAGACGGCATCCTGCGCCAGCAGTTTAGTGAGACCCGCGAGGTCTCCTGCCTGGCTAGCGGAGAGAAAGCTGAGCAGCAGTTGGCGCTGGCGCTGCGGCTCCGGCGTGAAACGCGCACGCTCATCCTGCAACGCCTGCCTGGCGCGATGAAAGATCTGGCGGCAATTGGCTGGACTCTTCTCCAGCATGCCGCCAATTTCGTCAAAGGGGTACTCAAACACTTCGTGTAGCAGAAACACGGCGCGCTCCGGCGGGCTGAGCGTCTCGAGCAGGCGCAAGAAAGCCAGCGACAGCGCCTCCTGCTGTTCGAGGTCAGCGAATGGGGATCCACTCTCGTCCGAGGTGAGAATCGGTTCAGGCAACCAGGTGCCGATGTACTGTTCGCGGGTGACGCGGGCCGATTTCAGGTAATCCAGCGCGAGGCGGGTGACAATGGTGGTGAGATACGCCTTCAGCGAACTGATCTCCTGGTCGGCGTTCGCCTGATAGCGCAGGTAGGTCTCCTGCACCAAATCTTCGGCGTCGCTCGCGCTGCCGGTCATACGATAGGCGATAGAAAAGAGCAGCACGCGATACCGCTCGAACGCTTCTCCCTGCGTTGCGGGCGTCGCCTGTCGCTGATTCTCCGTTCGCCTGGATGTGCCCATTGCTCACCATTCCCCTGCCGTCTTCTAGCTTCTGATCTTTCGCTCGTGTCTTGATCTTGTCTTATGGTAGGCCCGAATCAGGCGATAGGTCTAGATGAAGTCAGAAAGCGCACGATATGCCGGTCGTTTGATGTCACGTTCCGCCCGTACCTTCTCGTCTCCTCTCCGGAGCCGCTCCGAACGAGAGGCATAGAAGAGCCTTGCAACGCTCAAAACAACAGAGAAACACGAGAGGTACTATCATGCAACCTATTCTAGTTCCTGGTGGCACAGGCAGGCTGGGGAGCCGCGTCGTCTCGCAGTTACGCGATGCGGGCCGCACAGTGCGCGTGCTGAGCAGGCACAGCCACAAGGCAGAGAGCGATAGAGACGGCATCGAGTACGTGACTGGCGATCTGGCGACGGGCGAGGGAGTCGAAGCCGCTGTGGAGGGGACCGAGATCATCGTGTTCTGCGCGGGCAGCTTCAAGGGCGACACGGCGCAGATACAGCATCTGGTCCAGGCGGCATCACGTGCCGGAGCGCGGCATCTGCTCTACATCTCGGTTGTTGGTGCAGACCGCGTGCCCGTCGTCAGCGGCGTTGATCGCGCGATGTTCACCTATTTCGCCTCCAAGCTGGCCGCCGAGCGCGCGGTGGCCGATTCCGGTATACCGTGGACAACGCTACGCGCTACCCAGTTCTATGACGCCTTCCTGCTAGTGGCGCAGCAGATGGCAAAATTGCCGGTGATACCAGTTCCGGCGGGATTTCGGTTCCAGCCCATTGACACAGATGAAGTGGCGGCCCGGCTCGCTGAGCTGGCGCTGGGTAAGCCGGTTGGGCTGGCGCCCGATATAGCCGGACCAAAGATATACGGGATGGATGAATTGCTGCGCGCATACCTGCACGCCACGCACAAGCGACGGCCCATGATTCCGCTCTGGCTGCCTGGCAAAGCTGCGCGCGCGGTCAAGGCAGGCGCTATCCTGGCTCCTGAGCGAGCGGTGGGCAAGCGCACCTGGGAGGAGTTCATGGCCGAGCAGGTAAGTTCAGCCAGTGATAGCCGGTCCAGCCAGCCGAGCGTGGCGTAGAGCTTACGCGGAGGCAGCCATGCTTCACTCTGAAGCGATCTTGTTGCCGGGAGAGAATCTGTCACGTCAGTAAATAATAGATCTCAGTCCAAACTTCGGCAGGGTTATCGCTATGTGGCCCGTAGACCTCCCATCGCGGACCGGCTGGCTGCCGCCCGTGCGCAGCGCACCAGGCAAGTACCGCCTGATGCGCTGCCGCCAGGCCAGAGTACGATCCGCGATGTAGAGTCATCGCCACTGGCCCTGCTGGCAGGGACGACACCACCACCCGTCCAGTGAGCGGGCATGGAATGCGCAACTCGACTCCAACCTCGACATGCGGCACATCGTCCTTGTACAACATGATATTGCGACACCCGCTATGAATCCCGCCCGCATGCAAGCATGCCCACACCTCATCCAACAGTTCCTTCCACAACACCGGGAACTGCTGCCATGTGGTCGTTGCAGGCACCACCGCAGTTGGGCGGGCCGCGACATCTATGAAAGTTACCTGATACATCATGTTCACTCCTACATTATGGAAGTGACTCGTGAACTATCCCTCACATAATATACGGGGTAGTGCTGTCTTCACAGTTTGTATTCCGTAGCCAAGTTGCACCGTCCGGTTTACCCGCCTTCTGAAATATGCACCAATCCTAAACATAAACGGCAGAGGGATTGACAGCTTCGCAATTTTGCGGTATACTCCTTTTTGCATTGTGCATCGCGGGGTAGAGCAGTGGTTAGCTCGTCGGGCTCAATTCCGTGGAATCAATCATTCGGTCAGCGCAGTCATTATGCGGAGCCGACAAGCGCCAGCGAAGACCAAAATCTGCCGATTATCGTGACGCTTGGAACTTGATTTCACAATGGGCTGTGCGTGAGGAAACTCGCGTACGAACACCTCACAAATTCGGGGAAGCCGTTGGCAGGGTAATCCCGAGCGAAGCTCTTGCAGATGAATAATCTACGAGAGAACGTGTAGAGACTTGATGTGAGGCACCCTAACGGACCATGCCGAGGGTGAAGGGAAAGTCCAGACTACAAACCGATTCGTCGGGCAGTGAAAGCTGTAGTAGTACGCATAACCCGGAGGTCGCCGGTTCGAATCCGGCCCCCGCTACCACTCAATCACCCTCACGCCGTTATCCAGCGTGAGGGTATTTTTCGGCGGGGTAGCTCAGTGGTTAGAGCAGTGGCTTCATAAGCCATGTGTCGTGGGTTCAAATCCCTCCCCCGCTACCTAATTTGCTTTCGACACTTGCCTCACAAACCCTCGTCTGCAACACGTGTGGCTTTTCTTTTACCTGCTGTCTTGTCCTGATGATATTATATGGTCGCGCTCCAATTCACTCATATCCAACCATCGCCAGTGCGTCTCTCACAAGAGCCTGCTCCGCCGCGTCACCTTCTAGGTTCCCGTACCGGCGAAACCTGACATTCACTGGTCGGTAACAAGGATGTGTGAGCGCTACAACAGCAATAGGATGCGACAGCCCTATAAAAGTAGTTGGATATACTAAGGCTACTCCTCTTTTGTCCAGTACTTTAAACGAGGTTATATCTGACCAAGAAGAGTTTAGTGCTGGAGATAAAGGCGCCATAAATCGAGGCACGTAGATGCCCAGTGACAGAATAAGCCGTGGCTTCATAAGCCGTAGTTGATAGAGTAGGAAGTTCTGGCACCAGCGCACAAAATCAGGGCTTCGTGCGCCAGGAAATAAACCTGTAGCACTATTTCCGGCTACTAGGCCTACATAAGCATTCGTAAAGAAGCATTCTTCTGGAGGAATCTTAACTTCTTTCAAGAACGCCAAAAGATTTCGCCAGGTGGCTCCATTCAGATCTTCTCCCAGGTGATTGAAAGAATATTCAAAGCCAGCTTCACTATCAAAATTGTTCCCTATAACCATAACGCCACCAAATGGCATTGACGGTAGAGCATGATTGGGTTGGGTGTTCCATAAGCCAGACCCACCAGGAAAGAACGCAGTGCCAAGTATGCGTCCTGGTATTTTTATGGTGCCATTCGGATAATTTCTGAGAGTACCGAGATATGTAAACAAATCCTCAATTACATGCGTGTTATCCTGATCATTCATTGCTAGCTACTCTCTTCCGCAGAAAACAGATGCGATAGGCTGGCAAGAGGATGTATTCCGTCCGATTAAGGAACAGAACAATTGACGCAGAGCCTGCATTGCACACTGCATATATCAGACCACAGCAATACAGTTCACGCTAGACTTCCTATGGGTTCCCTCCGCTAAAATCCTCGTGTGATACACTACGAGACAGTTTGATTGGAGTTTTGTCTCAGTATGTCCTCCGCGCAACACGACCCATACCTGGCGCTACGCTATCGTGATTTCCGGTTGCTCGTCGCAGGCCGCTTCATCGTCACGCTGGGCGAGCAGATGCTCAATGTCGCTATCGGTTGGGAACTCTACGTTCGTACCAACTCCGCGCTGGCCCTCGGCTTCGTCGGGCTGGCGCAGATCGCGCCCATCATGCTCTTCTCGCTGCCCGCCGGCCAGGTGGCCGACCGCATCAACCGCAAACGTATCGTCATCACCAGCCAGACCATCATGACCATCGCGGCGTCCTTCCTGGCGCTGCTCTCCGCGCTGCATGGCGCGCTACCGCTCGTCTATGCCACGCTGGCGCTGCTGGGCACTGCCTACGCATTCAACGATCCCGCCAGCTCATCCCTGCTGCCACAGACCGTGCCAGCGGAGGCCTTTCCCAACGCCGCCACCTGGAGCAGCAGTTCGTGGCAGTTCGCCGCTGTGCTGGGTCCAGCGCTGGGTGGCTTCATCATCGCGCTCACCGGCCACGCCACCGCCGTCTATGTGCTGGACGCCATTGCCTGCGCCATCTATATCGTCTTGCTCCTCTTGATGCGCAGCAAACAGATGGAGTACGCGAAAGAGGCGTCGTCGCTGCGTTCGCTGGCGGCGGGCGTTGGCTTCGTCTGGCGCACCAAGATCATCCTGGCGACGATCACGCTTGATCTCTTTGCCGTGCTGCTGGGCGGCGCCGTCACATTGCTGCCGATTTACGCGATCTCTATTTTGCATGTGGGAGCGGTTGGGCTGGGCTGGCTGCGCGCCGCGCCCTCGATTGGCGCCGTCATCATGGCGCTCTCGCAGGCACACCTGCCGCCGTTCAAGAAAGCTGGCTGGACACTGCTACTGGCGGTCGCGGGCTTTGGCGTTGCCACGATTGTCTTTGGCCTCTCGCGTTCGTTCCTGCTCTCGCTGCTGGCGCTGGTAGCATTGGGTGCGCTGGACAATATCAGCGTCATCGTCAGGAGTACACTGTTGCTGCTGCGCACGCCGGATGAGATGCGCGGGCGCATCTCCGCCGTGAACAGCATCTTCGTCGGCGCCTCGAATGAGCTTGGCGGCTTCGAGTCTGGGCTGGCGGCGGCGCTCTTCGGCCCGGTAATCGCCGTGGTCGGTGGTGGCATCGGCACCATTCTCGTCGTCATCGCCGTCGCGCTGATCTGGCCGGAGGTGCGCCGCCTGGGCCGGCTGGATGGCAAAGATGCTCAGTTGGCCGGCGAGATTAGCGAGGCTGAAGCCGCCAATGTCATCTCGCGCTGATAGTCCGCTCCTCATGAGGTAGGGCAGACAAGAATGTCCGCCCCACCAATAAGACACGCCTCGATTCCGGCGTGGAAACGCGCTTAGGAACGCTTCTCCGGCTCACGCAGCCGCAGGTGCAGTTCGCGCAGTTGCTCTTCCGTCACCGGCGAGGGCGCGCGCATCAGCACATCCTGCCCGTTCTGCATCTTGGGGAACGCCGTCACGTCGCGGATGGTTTCACCGCCCGCCAGCAGCATCACCAGCCGATCAATCCCCAACGCTATGCCCCCGTGCGGCGGCGCGCCGTACTCAAAGGCTTCGAGCATATGGCCGAACTGCTCGGTGATCTGCTCCTCAGAGAGGCCGAGCAACTGGAAGACCTTGTGCTGGAGTTCAGGGATGTTGATGCGCACACTGCCGCCGCCGACCTCATAGCCGTTGCAGATGATGTCGTACTGCCGCGCCGTCACTTTGAGCGGGTCACTGTCGAGCAATGCCTCTTCGCCGGCCTTCATGCCAGAGAAGGGATTGTGCGTCGCATGATAACGCTCTTTGCCATCTTCCTCGATCACTTCCAGCAGCGGGAAGTCCACCACCCAGCAGAGCGCCATCTCATCCGGGTCAATCAGGCCGAGCTTCTCGCCCATACGACTGCGCAGCCGCGAAAGCACGTCATTGCAGATCTTGGCGTCGTCGGCGACGAAGAAAATCAGGTCGCCGGTTTCGCCGCCCATGTGCCGCACAACATCGTTCAGTTCGTCCGGCGAGAGGAACTTGGTCAGCGGCGAACGCGGCCCCTCCGGCAGCAGCGCCAGCGTCACCAATCCCTTCGCGCCGTGCGTTTTGGCAAACTCCGTCAGTTCGTCAAGCTCTTTACGGGTAGCCGTTGCCAGGCCGGGCACGCGCAGCCCCTTGACCAGCCCGTCCTTCTCCAGCGCATCGTGGAACACCTTGAAGGTGCCCAGCCGCGCCAGTGCGCCCAGGTTGACGAGCGGCAGGTCGAAGCGCAGGTCTGGCCGGTCGTTGCCATAGCGATCCATCGCATCCTCGAAGCGGATGTGCGGGAACGGCTTCTGCTTGATGTGCTTGGTGGTCGTCGTCTCGATCAGTCCGATCAGCATCGTCTCGATCAGGTTCATGATGTCCTGCTCCTCGACGAACGACATTTCCACGTCGAGCTGTGTGAACTCTGGCTGGCGATCTGCGCGCAGGTCTTCATCACGGAAACAGCGGGCGATCTGGAAATAACGATCAATGCCGGCGACCATCAGCAATTGCTTGAACTGCTGCGGCGCCTGGGGCAGGGCATAGAACTCACCGGGATAGAGCCGGCTGGGCACCAGATAGTCGCGCGCGCCCTCCGGCGTACTCTTCGTCAGAATCGGCGTCTCAACTTCCAGGAAGCCGCGCTCATCCATATAGTCACGGATGTATTTGACGGCGCGGTGACGCAGCTCGATGTTCTTGCGCAGGGTATCGCGGCGCATATCGAGATAGCGATAGCGCAGGCGCAGCGCCTCATCGGCGGTCACATGGTCGGCAATCGGGAATGGAACGACTTTGGAGGGATTCAGCACCTCGACACGCCGCGCCTCAACCTCGATCTCGCCGGTCGCCAGCGAGGGATTCTCTTTGCCGGGCAACCGCCGCGCCACCACGCCCTCGACGCGCAGCACGTATTCCAGGCGCGCTTCGCTGGCGATGGCATGGGCTGCGGCGGCATCGGCGTTGCGCTCCGGATCGAACACTACCTGCGTCAGTCCGAAACGGTCGCGCAGGTCTATGAAAATGAGCTTGCCATAGTCGCGCCGGTGCACCACCCAGCCCGTCAGGATCACTTCCTGCCCAACGTTGGCAGCGGTCAGTTCGCCACAGGATACCGTGCGGAGCGCCGTAGCCAGCGGCGAGGTTGGCGTTGCCGACTGCGCCGCTTTCGTTGCTTTCGCGCCTCCATTTGCCTTGCGCGTGGTGCGTGATGAAGTCACTGGTCTGAAATCTCCTCGAATCGAAATGCTGCTATTGGCATGCGCCGGCCCCTTTTTGCGCTGATTGTGTCTGTTTTGTTTGCGCGCCTGAGCCGGCAGCAGAGTATGATAGGACTGCAAATGCCATCTCGCAGTGTACTACGTCGGCGCGTCCCGGCAAAAGGGATACCGCAAAATTCGCTGATGTTAATCCGGCTACACTACCGCTCAGATAAATGATCGGCGTCTTGCCAGTGATACTCCATCTGGCGGGCCGTCTTCCGCGCGATCTCGTCGCCGAGCAGCCGCGCGACGAGATGCAGGCTCATATCTATGCCTGCGGAGATGCCTGCCGAGGTGACGATATCGCCAGTGTCCACCCAGCGCACCTCACGCCGCACCGTCACTTCTGGATGGCTTTCGGCCAAGCGGTCCAGGCTGGCCCAGTGCGTCGTCACGTCGCGCGTACCGAGCAAGCCGGCGCGCGCCAACAGGAAAGCGCCAGTACAGACCGAGGCGGTCAGTTCCGCGCTGGACGCCACGCGCGCGATCCAGGCAATCAGCGCAGCATTCTCCACTTCACGGCGCGTACCCATACCACCTGGCACGACCAATACGTCAATCTTTGGGTGATCGGCGGTCGTATAATCCGGCAGCACCTTCAATCCGGCGCGCGTAGTGAGAGGACCGTCTGTTTGGGCGATGGTACAGGCTTCCAGGCGAAGCGCCTGATCCTCTATAAAGCGAGCCGCGACAGTAAAGACTTCCAGCGGGCCGCAAAAATCGAGCAATTCAACATCGGGGAAGAGCAAGATGCCGACACGCCAGCGTGGATTATCACCGTCGCGTTCGGGGTTCTCATCAGTCATCAGATGGCCTCTTTTCAAGCCAAAGGGATTTGTGCGCGGCTTTGAAAAGCCGGCGCACGCAAGACGGGCTGAAGCCCCTTAAGGCCGTTGCCTGGAGGCTTCAGCCATAACCGCGCGTGCGCCGGCAGTTTACTGCCGCAACTCCGACATAAATGGACACAAACGAGACGCCGGCCCAACAGGACCGGCGATCTCTGTCATACGAATTGTAGCGCGTGTGCCATCGTGCCAGCTAGCTGGCGGGAGTCGCGGCTGGCTCATCCACCGAGAAGCTGGCCAATTGCGAGCCGCTCCAGCCATAGACGTTGAGCACAGTAGCATTTGCCGCGAGCGCAAGCTGCTGCATATGCGTCAGCGGCGCACTATAGACGAACTGGTTGGAGAGGCCTACGCCCGGACCGGCGGCGCTGGCAGAGAAGCGCACCACGCGATTGCTTGCGCCATCACCGACATAGACGGTGGTAGGCGCGTTGGCATCCGCCGCGACCACTGCGCCGTTCTGGAACACCGACCCCGCGTTGGCACCCCCAGAGGTTGCGCCCGCCACCGTTGGCACTGGCGTCGCGGCTGAATAACTGTCTGAGCTAGTGGGCGACAACGGCGCCTGTATCTGCACCTGAAGCGGCTGGAAGGTCTGAGTGGCATCCAACTGCCCCAGCGTGCCGTTTGAGAGCAAGATATACAATGTTCCGTTGGTCGCCGCCAGCGAACTGGCCGCCTGCGTGAGTGGAATCGTCTTTGCCGGTCCTTTGGGGTTGTTGCCATTAAAGACCCAGATGCCCGGCGAGCCGCCTGTCAGCGCGTAGCTGACATAGGTGGTGGCTCCCTGCGCCGCAATCAACGCTGGGACCTCGCCGTTTTGCGCCGGCAGACCGAAATGTCCCACGCTCTTGAGCAGTGGTTGCCCATTTGGCGCGGTGCCGTTGGGAGCAAAGATCAACACTTCGTAGGCAGTTGCGCTCTGTTGTGCCAGCACGAAGAGTGTCTCGCCATCGCTTGCCAGCGCCACCGGCGTTGTGCCGGTCGGCAGCAATTCTATGTTGCAGGTGACGGTGCCAGCGTCGGCTTTGCCGCTGATGGGGTCCAACGGCGCAACCAACTGATAGAGCGCGTTGCTGCTGATCGCATAGAGCGTCTGGCTTCCGGCTGGCGGCGTAGTTGCCTTCTGCCCGGTGGGCGCAACCGCCGCCAGCGCCGAAACGCTGGAAAGCGGCGTCGCAGCCTGCCCCGGCGCGGATACACAACTCACGCTGCTCAACTGCGTCTCTGACGCTGCAAGCGGCTTGATGAGCGCGGCAGTATCATACCGCTGGATGGCGCTCTGGACAGCAGGCGTCACCTGCGTATCCAGCACTTGCTGCGCAGACTGGCGTACCTGTGGGTCCGCCTGGGTATTTTGGAGGCTCTGAACAACCTGCTGACGCGCCTGCGAGAGATTGGAGAGCGCCGTTGTGGGGTCTTGCTGGCCCGACTGCGAAACTACTTGCTGCGCATGCGAAATGGCGGATTGCAGTTGCTGCGTCGCGTTGCGCATCTGGGCATAGGGGCCAAGCGTGAAGTCCCAGCCGCCGGCAAGAATCACCAACACAGCGGCAACGGCAAGCAATCGGACCGCAGCCGTTACCAGCGGATTGCTGCGCCGCTGTTTTGCTGTGGCAATCTTAGTAGGCGGCAGAGCATGACTGGAGCCGCCCGCCGTCGCCGCAGCCAATTCGCCAGCTTTGCCCGCCCCCGCCGAAACGACGGGAATTGGCTGGGTGATCGTCTGCTCGTCTTGCGCGCCGACGACCGGCAGCTTCAATTCGTCGCTGACGGACGGCACTTCTATCAGGTGGATGACCAATGCGGTAATATTGTCTGGCCCGCCATTGTTATTGGCCATATCTACCAGCGTTTGCACACCATCTTCTGGGTCGGTGTGCTGGAGCATCTCGCGCTCGATCTCGCGCTCATCCACGTAGCCATGCAAACCATCGCTACAAAGCAGCAGGCGGTCGCCCTGTTTGAGCGTTTCAACGAAAAGGTCGGCGGTGACGGTGGGGCCGGTGCCCAGGCTGCGAGTGATGACATTGCGATGCGCATGTGTCCGCGCCTGCTCTTCCGTCAAAAGGCCGGCGCGTACCTGCTCCGCCACCCAGGAATGATCCAGCGTTACCTGGCGCATACTGCCGTCACGCACGATATATGCACGGCTGTCACCGATGTTAACGAAATACGCCCGCCCGCCGTGAATCAATACCGAGACGCAGGTTGTCCCCATGCCAGCGGATTCTGGATGCTGACGGGCATAGGAAAAGATCGCCTCGTTGGCGCTTTTGATGGCGTTCGCAATATTGCCAATGACATCTTCTTCATCGCTGGAATAGTACACGTCGCGAATCGCGTTGACACCCAGTTCCGAGGCTATTTCACCGGCAGCATGGCCGCCCATGCCGTCACAGACGACAAAGAGCGCCCCTTTTTCAGCCAGTTCATTCTCATCAGCGGGCACATAATGCGTTACGTTGTCCTGATTGCGCTCGCGCCGACGCCCGATATCCGTCAATCCAGCAGCCGCGAGTCGAAGTTTCTTAGCCAACAACATACCCCCCGCATGATGGGTTCCTACTCAGCCAGTGTGGCAGTGCTTTGCTATGAACGCCGCCCATCATACACCTACCCCGCCGAAAACGCAACGGACGCAGCCCGATAGTTCTATCGCATGCGAATCGTCTGCCAGCGAACGCCTCATGTCGTCCCTGGCATATGCTTCGCGTGAACGTTCAGAACGTGCCACCGGCGTATACGATACAATATTTCTCTATACAAGTTCTAACGAGCAATACCACCTTTCAGGACAGGTGCATGTTTCACATGTACTCAGTGAGATACCAGCGGAGTCATACATGGCTGATGAGAGAAGGCCGCGCCAGACCAGGCTGCTTGCGGTTTCGCTAGACGGCGAACCGGCCAGCGCCATCGAAGAAGCGGCGGAGATTCTGCGCGCTGGTGGCCTCGTCGCCTTTCCTACTGAGACGGTCTACGGCCTGGGCGCGAACGCCTGCGATGCCGCTGCTGTGGCCGGCATTTTTGCCGCCAAGCAGCGCCCGCTCAGCGACCCGCTAATCGTCCATATTGCCGCGCTCGACCAGCTTCAGACGGTCGCCGCCAGCGTCCCACCGATTGCGCAGACGCTGGCTGAGCGATTCTGGCCGGGACCGCTGACGCTGATTCTACCGCGCGGCGAGGCGATTCCGCCCATCGTCGCCGCCGGGGGCGAAACCATCGGCGTGCGGATGCCCAATCATCCAGTCGCGCTGGCGCTGCTGCGCGCAGCGGCGCTGCCGGTGGCCGCCCCCAGCGCCAACCGCTTCATGCACACCAGCCCCACCACCGCTGCGCATGTGCTGGCGGACCTGGATGGGCGCATTGATTGCGTGCTGGATGGCGGTCCTGCACACGTTGGCGTCGAATCCACAGTGCTGGATGTGACCGCGCAGCCACCACGCATCCTGCGGCCCGGCGGCGTCACGCTCGAAGCTCTGCGCGCGGTGATCCCTGATGTCGTGGGACCGGAAGCGTCCGCAGCGTCAGCCACGAATCCAGCTAGCAAGGTGGCGCGCGCCCCTGGCCAAATGGAACGTCACTACGCGCCTCAGTCACGCCTGTTGGTCTTTGATGCGCAGGGCGAGCCTGCCCTCGGCGCTATGCGCGCTGAAATCGAGCGGGCAATTGCGCGCGGTGAACGGGTCGGCGTGCTGCTGGCGGATGGTGAAGAGAGAGCGCTTGCGGGGTTAGCAATAGAAGTCATCCAACTTGGGCCAATAAACGATCTGGCGCTGATTTCACGGCATCTCTACGCGGCCCTGCGCGAGATGGACAGCAGAGGCGTGAACCTCATCATCACGCATACCTTCGGCACAAGCGGCATGGGGCTGGCGTTGTGGGACCGGCTGCGTCGCGCCGCTGGTGGTCAATTTCAAGCATTGGAGGATGAACAATGATACTTGCATCCACCGTCTCGACTATCGAGGCTATAATACCTTTTGTCATCCTGACAGGAGTGATTCTCTACATTCTCCTGCGCCTCTTCGCCTCGTTCTGGGATGCGCGCAAAAAGAAGGACTAGCGCAGACTGGCATGTCTGTATGCCTACCGCCTCATTCCTGCGCCGCCGGAGACTCCAGCGCCACAACCTCCGCCGTCTCCAACAGCCCGGAGAGCGCCTGATAGAAACGTTCCGGCTGCTGCAAGAAGGGCAGATGTCCCGCATCTGGCAACGTTATGGCAAGTGTTCCATGCGTGCCGACCGTTGCCGCCGCCTCGCGCGCCTCGGCCTCCGTCACCAGCGGATCGAGCGCGCCGCGCAGCACCATCACCGGCGCTGTGACCTCTTTCGCCAGCCGGACCACATCAGCGGCTGATGACTGCGCGCTACGCCAGAGCGCGGCTGACGCCTGCAGGGATGCCGCATGCTCCGGCTCTTTCCGCGCCTGCTTCTGCCGTTCCAGCACGGCGCGCGCCGCCGCCGTCGCCGCCGGACCCACCAGCAACGAGGTGACGGTACCATCCAGTCGCTTCAAGAGCGCGGGGGCGCGCAGAATCCGCGCTGCGAGCGGCGAGCTGATGCCACCGGGAGCGAAGCCAATGGGGGAAATTAGCGCAAGGCCAAGCGTGCGTTTGGGGTGCGCCACAGCGTAGCGTATCGCCGCCATCGCGCTGAGACCATTGCCGAGCAACACCGCGCGCCCGATGCCCAGGCCATCCATCCAGCCGGAGAACGTGTCGGCAAGATGCTGGTCGCTGTAGCTGTATGCCGTCGCGGAGGGGGTTGCTGAGGAGCCGAAGCCGGGCCAGTCCAGCGCGAAGACGCGCCGCTCGCTGGCATAGTGTTCCAGGATGGGGGTGTAATCGCGCCAGGTGAAGCCAATCTCCGGCAGCACGACTAACGCCGCGCGCGCATAGAGCGCACGCGGCGCATCGTTCATCGCCGTTGCCAGCCGAAGCCCCTCCACGACGACGCCACGCTCTACCACTGGCGGCTTCGTTCCGGATGATGACTCAGCGTTAGCGGTAGAGCGTGTCTTGGATGGTTCAGCATTGGTGGATTCTTTGCTCATGCGCACTCTTTGGTGTTGCTATTATCTCGACGGTATTCCGTCGTACCGTAGCACAGAGCGCAGCATGAGCGCCACCATGAGCGCCACTGAGTACACCGAACACGTATCACGCGGATTGCTCAGCGGCACCTGCGCCTGCTGGCGCGAAGGTCACTTCGAGCGCACCATTGACCATGCGCGCGACGGTTGCCTCCATTGGCACCAGCACGGTCGGCAGGGCGACATCGCGCTTGAAATTGCCAATCTCGACGATCAGTTCATCGCCCTTTTTGAGCATGCCCACCTTCGCCAGTTCGACATGCGGCAGCGGCAAGCGCAGGATATAGGTGTCGCCACGCTTGACGAGTTCTTGCGGCGCGCCCTGGTGGAAGACGCGCGTGGGGTCTTCGCCGCCCCAGATGCCCGCGCCTAGCTCTGCCAATGCCTCTGGGCCGAGAATCTCGCGTGAACGATAGGGCACATCCCAGACGGGCAGCGGCGCGAAAGTGCTGTGTATCTGCTCGTAATAGCCCTGCTGCTGCGCCAGCATCTCGCGCAGCAACGCATCCTGATAGTGACCGTTGGCTGGCTGTGGTAGTACCCGGTTGCAAACCACACCGTCAATTGGATAGCCGAAGAGCGCCAGATAGGTCTCCGCGCGCAACGCCTCTTTGATGACCATTTTTTCGGGGTTGACTACCAGGCGATACGAACTGACCTCGGCATCGGTCAGCACGCCACGCAGAACCGCCACCTGCTCGTTGAGCTTTTGCAGCGAGTCCAGGACGTTGACGCCCGGCAAGAAGCTACGTAGCAAGGGTTTGGCGGCGTTCATGGCGACGCCGCGCCACCCTTTCGCCTGGTTGGCATACCAGAGAAACGTTTCAGGCATGCTCAACAGGCGTACCGTCTCGCCGGTAGGTGCGGCATCCACCACCACCACATCGTAGCTGCCGTCTTTGGCGACGCGGTGGATATTGAGCAGCGCAACAATCTCATCCATGCCAGGAATCAGCGCCATCTCTTCGGCGGCGACATCGTTGATGCCCTGCTTCTTGAGAACGCTGGTCACGTAATCCTGCACGCGACTCCACTGGGCGCGCATCTCATCCAACACATTGATTTCCTGCGCCCAGAGATGATCGGCCACCTGTTTTGGCTCGGCCACCAGCGGGGTATCGAGCGCATCGGCCAGGCTATGCGCCAGGTCTGTGCTGACGACGAGCGTGCGCTTGCCAAGCTGCGCGGCGCGGGCGGCGGTGGCGGCAGCCATTGTCGTCTTGCCGACGCCGCCTTTGCCCAAATACAAAATCAAACGCATCCAGGTTGTCTCCTTGATGATCTATACCAGTTGTACATGTCTCTATCACAGTGGTTGGCGCATAGATTGATGTAGACGACGATGTACACGTGTTGTCGCACCTCTCTACGGCGCAACGCGGTTGGGGTTGTATTTTTGGCCCTGTTCGATAATAGATAGACGTATCAATCGAGGCGAAAAAGCAGCGCCTTGAGGTAGCGGTCTTCGGGGAACCCTGGCAGGCTGGGGTGGTCCAGGCTCGGCCCGAACGAGGCGATCAACTGCGCCGAACGATGCGCGATACGTAATCCCTGGCGCACGGCATTCTCGAACTCCGCCAAATCCACCCCGCCGGAGCAGGAACAGGTCAGCAGCAGGCCATCCGGAGCGACGACCCGCGCGCCATGCGTATTCAGCGTTTCGTAGCCACGCAGTGCGCGTTCCTTCATGCCGAGGTTTTTGGCAAAGGCAGGCGGATCGAGAATGACGACATCGAAGGTTTTGCCAGCCTGCGCTGCGCTCTGGAGATAGCGGTTGACATCGCCAACGACGAACTGATGCTGATCCGTTTCGCCTGCCTCACCCGCCGCACCAATCTCGTGACCATTGAGCGCATAGTTGCGTTTCGCCAGCTCCAGCGCCGCCGTCGAGGCATCGACATTGACGGTACGTAGCGATGGATTGTGGACGAGATCCGCCAGCGCGAAGCCGCCGGAATAGGAGAAACAATTGAGCAGGCTCGTCGCGCGTCGCGCCAGCTCGCCAATCGTCGCGCGCTTATCGCGTTGATCGAGGAAGAAGCCAGTCTTCTGCCCGTGCCAGGGGTCCACCAGATAGCGCACCGCGCCCTCGGAGACTTCAATGGTCTCCGGCATGCTGCCCGCGAGCAACGACGCTTCGCCCGCCGCCAATCCTTCGCGCTCACGCACGCGGATATCGTCGCGCGCCAGCATCCCCTCCGGCGCCAGCACTTGTTGCAGCGCGGCGGTAATTTCGGCGCGCTGGCGTTCGACGCCTGCCGTATGAAACTGCGCCACCAGCCAGCGATCATAACGGTCAACGATCAGGCCGGGGAGATAGTCTGCCTCAGCGTGGACGAGGCGATAGGCGGTGATATCCTCCGGCAGCAGACGCCGCAGCTTCAGCGCGCGCTCGATGCGCCGGACGTAGAACGCATCGTCAATGCGCTCATCCTGGTTGAGCGTCAACACGCGAAACGCCAGGCTATTGCGCGCATTGAGATGTCCCCTGGCAACCCACTGACCCTGGCTGGAGACGACATCCACGACAGCGCCCGCTGGGATATCCGCAGGCAAATTGGCAAACGCGCCGGAGAAGAGCCAGGGATGCCCCGTCAGCACGGAATATTCGCGCCCGGAACGCAGACGCAACGCTGGATATGTCTCGCCACTGATGTCTCCCATGATCGAGCCGCCTCTCGTTCTCTCTGTCTAGCAGTTCCTTCTAGCGATTCCTTGCGCTATAGGCATGGATTTCACCCAGGCCAGGAACATAGTATATCGCATGAGTCCTCACCCCCGGCCCTCTCCCTGCAAGGAGAGGGGAGTCAAGACATACCAGATGAGTGATGCAGTCTCCCTTGATATGAAATCTCTTGCCATGATACGCTGAAGTGTGTGGGCTGCGAACGCGCCTTTTCCGTAAAGCACGACGCTCTCAATACAAAGGCGGGAAGGCATGGGAGAACATCATGGCTGACACGCCGGAAGATCAAACAGAGCCGGCTAACGCGACTCAAGCGAATGAAGGAGCCGAACGTGACAGCCTCGTTCACCGGACGGAACTCATCATCAGTTCGGTGTTGCGGGGCGGCGTTCTCCTCAGCGCAGCCGTGATTGCGTTTGGTGTTCTCCTCTTCTATCTGCGTGGTTCGCCAGTCTTCATCTACCCCAGCGGGCGGCGATTCCCCACAAGTCTCCCCGGCGTCTGGTATGGCCTCGCACATGGCGACCCGCGTGCCATTGTCGCGCTGGGCCTCGTGCTGCTGCTGGCGACGCCGGTGGTGCGCGTCGCCGTCTCGATCATCGCCTTCGCCGTCAGCCGCGACCGTCTCTATGTCGCCATTACGGCGCTGGTGCTGGCGATTCTGATCTTCAGTTTCTTATCTGGGCTGGGGGGAGGGTGAGATGCTGACCGAACCCCATCTGCTCTTTTTCATTCTGGTGTTTTTTGCCAGCGTCGGCGCTGGACTGATCGGCTCGCTCGTGGGGTTGGGCGGCGGCGTGTTCGTCGTGCCGCTGCTCACCATCGCCTTCGGCCTGCCGTTTGAGACGGCGGTTGGCGCGTCCATTGTCTCCGTCATCGCCACCTCTAGCGGCGCAGCGGCGGCCTATGTGAAGGACCACATCACCAACCTGCGCGTTGGCATGTTCCTGGAAATCGCTACCACCATCGGCGCGGTCAGCGGCGCTGTCCTTGCAAGTGTCGCGCCAACCGGCTTCTTGTTTCTGCTCTTCGGCACGGTTCTCATCATTTCGGCGATCCCGCTGATCCGCAAGATTGGCGAGGAACTACCACAGCATGTCGTCAGCGACCGCTGGGCGCGTATCCTCGCGCTGCCCAGCAGCTACCCCGATGCGCAACTGAAGCGAACCGTGCAGTATGGCGTCACCCGGGTGCCACTGGGCTTTGGGTTGATGTATATTGCCGGCGCACTCTCTGGGTTGCTTGGCATCGGCAGCGGCACCTTCAAGGTGCTAGCGATGGATACGGCAATGCGCCTGCCGATGAAGGTATCTACCACCACCAGCAACTTCATGATCGGCGTAACGGCAGCCGCCAGCGCAGGCATCTACTTCGAGCGCGGTGACATTCACCCGATGGTAGCCGCGCCGGTAGCCCTCGGCGTGCTGGCTGGCGCTACCATCGGCGCGCGCACGCTTGTCAAGCTCTCCAACAGTACCATCCGCAAAATCTTCGTGCCGTTGATTGTGCTGGTCGCCATCCGCATGCTCATCAGCGGCATCGGCCTGATGATTCACTGATCGTCTAGCGTCTGCGCAACGCCAACTGCCCCAGCATGCCAATGAAGACGGCGACGATGCCACCACACCACGCGTAGAAGCCGATGGCATGATGCGCTACGGTGGCAATGGCGAAACCGTGATCGCGCACCAACGGCAGATTGCCAAGCGAACCGACACCAGCGAAACCAGCCGCCGCCACCAGTACGATAAAAAGCAGCGTCGCCGCGCCCCACAGCACGGGGAAGAACAGCAGTGTCGCGCAGCCGGAGAGACCAAAGAGGCCGATGATCTTATTCAGCAGCGTGACGACCAGATTGAAGAGAATCAGCACCGCTGAGAGAACCACCACTGCGCCAAAGAGAAAGTTGGCTGTCTTTACCGCCAGCGCGCCAGTGTCCACACCTGCCGTCTGCTGGATGCGTGCATTGGTGAAGTCGCGGATGTAAACGGCTGTGCCGTCTGCGGCCACACCCCAGGCTTGCGAGAGCGCGAATCCCATCACCAGCACGCCGACGACGAGGATGATATGGGCAATTGGCAGGTGTGGCAGCGAGATGCCGGCGGGCGAGCGATGCCTGGCATGCCCGGCGGGCTGCGCCGCATACTGCTGGCGCGCGGGGCGAGCATCATAGTCATCATATTCTGGCGGGCGACGCGGCGCTTTTGGTGGCGCCTGGTAGCGCGGGCGCGCAGGTGGCGGCGGTGGTTGTGGTGGGCGCTGCTGTACTGGCCCAGCAGGACCCACTGGCCCGATTGGCGCTTGCGGCGTCGGCCAGTGGGCAGCATGCCCGCCAGCGGGATACTGCATGGGATCCGGCGCATACGCAGGCGGCTGAAACGGCGTGCCATCGGCATTGTAGCGCCCATAGCCAGCATTTCCGGCGTTCCCGCCATATCCGGGGCCACCCGGATTGCCAGGATTCGCCCCAGGCAATGAGTCTGGGTCGGTTGGCATGGAGTTAGGGTCCTGGAAGTTGCCAGGAATATTGCGGCCATATGGGCGTTGCTGCCCCGGCTGCCTGGGTTGCCCATATGGCGGTTGGTTCGGATCATCCCACATAGCTGCCTATCTCCTCTTGCCTGCGTCTACCTGCCCATGCCCACATGCCCACATGCTCGATGTCTATGCAGTCCACGCAATCGCTACTTCACTGCCGCTTCTGCTTGACCATAATACCGTCTCATCAGCGAGTGGGCAACGTGAATAGGACGTTTATTGGGCAAACGGCAGAAGCCCTCACATCGAGAATACGGATGAGAGGTGATACAGGGGTCATAGTTGCATTGTATAGGCAGCATGCCAGGGATTATAATACCTGACGTTACGCAATTGTCAGGCAATTGTCGAGACGCCATGTGGGTACTGCCGGCTTAGGTGAGCGTCGGGTCACTTATGCAAACCCCTTTGGGCGAAATCTTTCTTATGTAGAAGCGAGGCGAGTGGAACGCGCTATGGATGATCTAATCCAGGAGTTTGTTATCGCCCTGGCCTCCGAGCGGAAATCTAGTCAGAACACGCTTGGTGCTTATCGAACCGATCTGCGGCAACTGGCCGACTTCCTCGCGCAGCGCGGCATCTCCAGTTGGGCGGCGGTGACTCCGGCTCATATTGCCGATTTCGTGTTGCTCCTGCGGCAGCGCCAGTATGCAACCACGTCTATCGCACGCAAAGTCGCTGCCCTGAAGTCGTTCTTCCATTATCTTCAGGCGGCGCATCACGTGGAAACTGATCCCACCGAAGAGATGCAAGCGCCACGGGTGGAGAAAGACCTGCCGCACGCGCTCTCACCTGAAGAGGTCGAGCGGCTCTTTGCCGTGGTTCAAGCAACCTCTGGCGTGAGTCAGCGCGATCTGGCGATGCTGCACACCATTTATTCCACCGGCATGCGCGTCACGGAGTTGGTGTCGCTCAACATCAATCATGTTGATCTCACGCGCGGGCATGTCAGATGCAGTGGACACAACCGGAAAGAGCGGATATTGCCGCTCTCGCTGGCCGCGCAACACGCGCTCGGCTCGTATATGGACGGCTATCGCCAGTTCTTGCTCCGCCACACGGATGAACCGGCGCTATTCCTCAATCACCACGGCCAACGGCTCACGCGCCAGGGCTTCTGGTTGATTATCAAGAGCTATGCGCGCGAGGCAGGCATCGAGCATATTACGCCGCACACGCTACGCCATTCGTTTGCGCTCGACATGCTCGGGCGCGGCATGGAACTGCGCTCCGTGCAGGAATTGCTGGGCCATGCCAATATCTCGACAACGCATGTCTACAAACAGATGCGGCGCGCGCAACAGCCAGTGCCCATCACGGTGCCATAATCGCCGTAACAGCCTTATAGCCGTTCTAGCCAAAACCGGCAAAATTGCCAAAATTGGCAAGATGCGCGCAACGAATCGAAACGTTATCATTCTGCACGTGGTAGCTGAGGATTTCCCCTCGCTACCGCGTCGTCTTTTTCAGTAGAGAAACCTGCCCAGGAGGCCAATCTTGCCAAATGTATCAGGACGCAAAAGATCGAATACAGCTACAGCAGCCACGCTATCGGCGCTACAGCAGGCACAAGAGGCGGCGGACGCTGTACGCACCCGCACGCCGCTCGTTCCACGGGCTGGCCTGATCCTGGGAACGGGCCTGGGCGACCTGGCGGAACAAATCAGCGACGCGACGATCATTCCCTACGCCGATATTCCACACTTTCCCACCCCCACCGTCGCCGGGCATGCGGGGCGGCTGGTACTGGGCCAGTTGAGCGGTGTCGCCGTCGCAGCGTTGCAGGGGCGCTTCCATCTCTATGAGGGTTATACGCCGGAGCAGGTGGTGCTGCCAACGCGAACGCTACGCCAGCTTGGGGCCGATATCCTGATCGTCACCAACGCGGCTGGTGGGCTGGCGCCGGGGCAACACGCGGGTGATCTGCTGCTGATCTCGGACCATATCGGGCTGCCGATGATGGCGGGCCTCAATCCCTTGCGGGGGCCGAATGACGAACAGTTGGGGCCGCGCTTCCCTGCGATGACTGGCGCGTATGACGCCGACCTGCGCGCCAGCGCCCGGCAGGCGGCGCAAGCAGAGGGATTTGCGCTGCGTGAGGGCGTCTATGTGATGGTCAGCGGCCCCAACTATGAATCGCCCGCCGAGCTGCGCTTCCTGCGCACCATCGGCGCCGATGCCGTCGGCATGTCCACCGTGCCCGAGGTGCTGGCCGCAGTCCATATGGGGATGCGCGTGCTGGCCGTCAGTTGCATCACCAATGTTGCGCTCCCCGCCGAAGGCGAGGAACTGCCAGAACCCAACCATGCTGAGGTAGTGGCGACGGCGGAGCGCGCAGGTGCCCAGCTTGCCGCGCTGGTGCGCGGCGTATTGGCAGCACTGCCAGCAACTCTATAATTGAGAGTTACGTCGTCTGCCAATTGCAGTAAAAGTTATCTTCTACTCCGCGTGCTTCCCCCTCTCCTCGCGGGAGAGGGGGACAGGGGGTGAGGTCTATTTGCTAGCCGGTGATGGTGATGGAGCCGTCCACATGATAAATGTAGTCACCTGCTCCAGTCGCGGATATCGTGAACGCATAGGCGCCCGCTGGAAGGGTGGGCGCCTGCACAGACCAGATAGCTTCTCCCTGCGCATTCGAGACCTGTGGCGCGGGCCATTGTGATGGTTGCTGAAAGAGCGGAGAGCCGCCATCCTGCGGTGGTCCCATTTTACAGAGAACGCCCGCCAACGGCGTAGCGCCTCCTGGCGCCAGCACAGCAACGACCACGGTAAATTTTTGTCCGGGGGCAACGCTGTTTGGCGAAACACCGTCCAATGACAGCGAGAATCCAGAAGGTGGTACTATCGTCGCCACACTGGTAGAGGTGGACGTTGCATTCGCGGTATTGGTTGCGGTAGCGCGCTGCGAATTGGCGGTGTTCGTCGCGCGGGCCACAGGCCCACCCACACCACCGCCATTGACAAGCTGGCGCGCGCCAAACCCCGCCGCCAGGCCGATAACCACGAAGGCAAGCAGCACCAGGGCGATCAGCGCGGGATGTGGTGGTCGCCGCATCTCCGGGTAGCGCGCCATGTCGTCTCCTCTCTGCTCATCACCATATCCGGCGTCTACACTTGCTCACCCACACCACTCATGCGCGCAGGGTGGCATGCGTCTTCTCAAAATCGCCGAGCATCACTTCGCTGTTTGCTGGTAGCAGCACCGAAATATCGAAAATGCGCGTCTCCGGTGGCATCAGCGCCGGTCCGCGCCGGGTTCGCGTCAGACGTTCGAGGCCAGATTCACGCAAGATTTGCTCGGCCAGCAGCACATAGGCCGCCCATTGCGCGAAGTCCTGCGTGCGCTCCCAGATCGGCTCACCATAGCGAAACGCCTGCTCATAAAACTCCGTCTGGCGCACGGCATAGGGATAGAGGCGACGCCCAAGCGGCTCACCCTCCACCTCGCCAGATTGCCGGATGGTCTGCACAATCTCGAATACGCGCTTGTTCTTCTGGTCGCAGCGCGTCAGCAATATTCCTGCGAGATTGATTGGATGCCCGGAGGCGCGCACCCGCGTGAGCAGGCGCAACATCGCCTCCAACCCTTCCAACGCCGGAGTTTCGGGAATTAACGGCACGATGATGTGGTCTGAGGCGATGAGCGCATTGGTCATCAGCGGACCACCCTCCGCCGGGAAATCAATGAATGTCAGGTCTATCTGCGGGGCGAGCGCCGCGATGAACCCTTCCAGCACCCGCTCCGACAGAAAGTGCGCCGCCGCGTCGCTCTGCATCTCATCCCAGGGCAGCACGTGAATGGAGCCACCGGACCAGCTTGGCTGGGAGGCGAGTTCCACTGGCAACGCCACCGCTTCCAGCGCCGCCAGCGCCAGTTCGGGCGCAGGCGCGCTCCCTGGCGGCAGCAGGTGAAACGACATCATCGCGCTCGATAGATCGCTATGCTCACGATCTGGCCAGATGTCGCGCAATGACGAGGTAGTAGTTCCCGGCTGGGCAAGGTCAATCACCAGCACCCGCGCGCCATAGAGCGCACATAGCCTGGCGACCGTTGAAACCGTAGTAGACTTGCCCTGCCCTCCCTTGCGATTTGCGACCCCATACACATGACGCATTGATCGGTTCCTGCCTCACTTTATTTCGCTTCAGTCATTTGTTTTGTGGTGGCGGCGCGATGAACTCACCAGCCGCAGCATGTTAGTATTGTTGCGAGCGCCTGTTGATGTCAAGTCGCACGGTACCTTTTCTGTCCCAGTGATGTGCCGGATTTTGCCTTGCTAGACATAGCTGAACATAGCTGGATAAGACTGGACATAACCCGCAGGTCCCGTCTCCGTTGACGTGAGCGTATCCAACCGCCTAGAATAGCTTGCGCCACGGCAATTCCACGGCTACCTGCAATCCAGCCCAAGCCCAATCACAACTGGCGACCGTGAATCAGTAGAGCAAGAGCAAGAACAGGTGACGGCGAGGCATCGTGTTAGGGCTGATTAAAGAGCTTCAGGATCAATTGAGCGCGAACAACCTCACCCGCGATATCCTGCTGTTGCTCTTGCTCATTTCGTTCGCCATCGTAATCCTCAGGCCGGGCGACCGGCTCGTACACCGCTTCGTGGCGATGCAGGTTGCAGGCGTACTCGCCATTGCAGCGGAAATGCCGCCCTCATTTCTGCCTGCTATGCGTCTCTCACCCATCACCAGCAGCATCTATATCGTGGCGCTTGGCCTTCAGACGGCGGCATTCATCGCGTTCTGCGCCGGGTTCGAGACGCATCAACTGGCGCTCGCTGCGTTCGCTCCCCTGCGTATCAAACGAATAGTCCTGGGAGCAGCTTATCTGGCACTCTGTGCTACCAGTGTTGCGTTTGCCGCCAGACTACTCGCTCCAGAGCTCATGGAATGGGTGGCGCCCGCCTTCGTCATCATCCAACTCATCGGCATGGCGGTTGGCCTCGGCCTGCTGGCGTTGCCGGTGTTGCGTGGCATCAATTCCCGCATCCGCTATGCGACCGCCGTCGTCTGGTGTGGCGCGGTCTTCGCCTATTTGCCGGCACTGCTGGCCTATCATGCGCCCGCGCTGCTGGGAAGGGCGATCCTGCTGCCATTACCAGAAGCCGCGCTGCTGCTTGGTCTGCTGCCGCTGGCTTTGGGGTTTGCCTCGATTCGCTGGCGCACGGGCAGTCTGTTGGCGCTCTTCGACCGGGTAAGCGTCTATCTCCTGCTGGCGCTGATCCTCTTGCTGATCTATGCTGGTATGGAACTGCTAGCAGAGCGTTTTTTCGTCACGCAGGGAGACCTCATTTCCCATGCGCTGACCTTGCTCTTTGCCGTCATCGCCGCCGTCACCTTCGCCCCGCTACGTAGCCGCCTTCAGCGCATCACTGATACCCTCCTCTTTCGAGATTATTACGACTTCGGTCTCACGTTACAGCGCTTTAGCGAGGAACTGGCGGCATTGCGTAACCAGGAGGGTGTCATTGATCTGCTCCTGGATGGCCTGCGCGATACCCTCAATCTGAGCGGCATCGCCTTCGTTGCGCTGCCAGAAGGACTCGACCCGCAGATGCTCCGCCTGATCGAGAAAGGCGACCTGCGAGCGCGTGGCGTCTACGCCACTCCCGATGGGCAAGATGCGCTCCTGCATGGGCTGGCAACGCTCGACCTGACCCATAAACCGCTCACGCGCAAAGAACCGCTGTTGCTTCACCCCTGGCCGGACTGCGCGGCGTTGCTGTTCATCAGTTCGGATGGCGGCGACACCGGCGGGCTGGCGCTGCTGGCGATTGGCGCCAAACGCACCGGCAGTTCGCTACGCGCCGAAGATCGCGCGCTGCTCATCACCGTTGCGCATCAAGCAGCGGCTGCGCTGGCCAACGCGATGCTGCTGGCAGGCGTACAAACGTCGCTGGCGCAGCTCCAACTCTCTACGGCGCAACTCGTCGCCGCGCGCTCTGAACAGCAGCTTTTGTTGCGCAAGCTAGTGGATGCCGACGAGCGCCAGCGGGCGGCATTGGCAGAGGACCTCCATGATGACGCTCTGCAAGAGGTGCTCTATCTGATTCGCCATTCGCGGCTCTGCGCCGATATGGCGGCGCAATTGGAGGAATTGGAGGAACGTGTCCAGGCGCAACACTACCTGCTCCACACAGTACAGCCCACCACAGCGGAAAACACCACCGCTGCGGCGCAGCGCACCCCAACGCTCGAACGCTTGCGGCTAGAACTCACGCAGCTTGCCGAACGTTCGGTAGTGGTCGAGCAGCGCTTGCGCGCGCTCTATCTTGGTCTCTATCCTGTCCTGCTCAACACGTTGGGTCTGATTGCTGCGCTTGAAGATCTCGCCGGGGAGCTCTCATCTGCCACTGGCTTTGCCATTCAGTTGACGTATAGTGACGAAGTGGCTGACATTGCGACAGCATTGCCCCCAGAGGCGGCGCTCCACCTGTATCGCATCACCCAGGAGGCGCTTCGCAACATCAGCCGGCACGCACAGGCGGATTGGGCTGCGGTACAGCTTCATCTCACGCAACAAAACACAATCCGGCAAGATCGGCACAGCAGAGATGTCAAAGTGGACAGCGCAGGCGGACCAGGCAAGCTAGGCGGGCAAGGGCAGCAGAAACAGCGCCAGCTCTTGCGGCTCATCATCGAAGACAACGGAGTGGGATTGCCGCTGCCGCTCGATTTCATCTCATTGCTGCGCGAGGGGCATTTAGGGCTGGCCGGCATGCGTGAGCGCGCAGAACGGATCGGCGGCGAATTAGCCTTCGCGCCGCGCCCCGAACGCGGAACCCGCATTACGCTCGATGTACCGCTCACCATGTCAGATGCTACTTGAGGCGACGATGAATACAGAGAATCTAGGGCATACAAGTAACGCACAGAAACTCAACGGGTCCAGCCAGGACAACCGGCGCGAGCAAGGCAGGCGGGAGGAACAGCACGAGCGTGATGCAATTCGTATCCTGCTTGTGGACGATCATACCGTCCTGCGCGCTGGCACCCGTCGCATTTTGGAAGATGAGCCAGACCTGCGCGTCATCGGGGAAGCTGGCGACGGCGAGGAGGCGTTGCAGCTTGCGGAAACCCTGCGTCCAGACCTCGTAGTCCTCGATATTGCCATGCCGCACCTTGATGGCGTCAAGACCTGCCAGGTCTTGCGAAAAAACTGGCCGGAGATGCACATTCTGATTCTCACCGGTCTGGATAATGAAACGCTCATCCGCACGCTGGATCGCCAGGGAATAGACGGCTATTTGCTCAAATCCGCGCGGCCAGCAGAGTTGATCCATACGATTCGCAGCATTATGGAGGGCGAGCGCGTCTATGGTGAGCGCGTGTCGCAGGTGTTGAGCCTACCCGTTCACGAAGACCTACAGCCGACCCGCAAAGAGTTAGAGGTGTTGAGCGCGATTGCGCGCGGCCTGCGCAACCGCGATATTGCCAACGAACTGCACCTGAGCGTCAACACCGTGGAATACCACATACGGAATCTGTTCCTCAAACTAGAAGCGACCTCACGCGCCGATGCCCTCATGCGCGCGCAACGTCTTGGATGGCTCGACAGCCAGGAACCACTATGTTAAAATAGCGCCACGACTGCCCGCACAGCGTGAATCTGCGGGCAATTGCGGCGGGCATAGGGTAATCGGGTGGTAGTAGGTGGTGCTGGGTAGATGCCACGAAAGAGGGGGACGTTATGCCAGACTGGCGATCAGAACTGGAAACTTTACTGTCGCAGCTTCATGTCTCCCTGGATTCATCACACAGCGCTGGACAGCCTCGCATGAACGCCGCCACTACTGACAAAACCGGCGAAACTAATAACAATGGTAAAACAGAAAAGACTGCACAGAAGAAACCAAGCCGCCAGGCCGCGCCCGCCAGCGATGCCGAATCTGACATCCCCTGGGAGTTGGGGGCGCTCGTCGCGGAAGAGCCGGTGGAAGACGGCGCGGAGGTGAGCGCCGTGCGCAGTGAGATCGAGGCGACCATCGTCCGCGTGGTGAACCTTGCAGAGACGGGCTGCATCGAGGGATCGCTCCGCGATGACGTCATCTTTGTGCTGCAAGCGTTGACCCGTCCTGCGCCGCGTCGCCTGCTGCCCAGGGCCTCAGCGAAGGCGCAGGAAGAAGCGCGCCAGGAGTGGCAACTGACCTCGGTGGCGGCAGTGCTGCGCTTCTGTCGCATCGTGCTGGCGCTGACGCAGGCGCTCTCCAGCGAAGCTGGATGCTAATCCGGCAGGATACATGATACATCCGGTATGGCGTATACTGTTCGATGGACATCTAACACCTTTCATCGGCATCGCCTCAGTGTGTCCATAGCTGGGAGTCGTCATGAGTCGCTTCAGGCGCTACAATATTGATCTGGGCTTGGCGTTCGTCGTTCTGGTCTGGGGATTCTCGCCCACTGTCTTCAAGATTGCCTTCCGTGAGTTGCAACCGCTCACGTTTATCTTCTTCAGATTTCTCATACTGAGCCTGCTCTCCATTGTAGTGCTGCTGGTCTACCGGCGGCGCAGCGGGCGCACCCTGACCATCCGGCGACAAGATATCGGTCTACTCATCCTTTCCGGTCTCTGTGGCTACGGCCTCTATCAACTGCTCTATATGGTTGGCCTGGCGCATACCACCGTCTTTGCGTCGGCGTTACTGGTGGCCACGGTGCCGCTCTGGTCGGTCATCATCGTGGCGTTGCTGCGTATGGAGCGCGTGCATCCGGCGCAATGGCTGGGCATTGTAATCGGCCTGCTGGGTGTCGCCTGGTTCTTGTCCAGCGTCCACAGCCAGCCGGAGGTAGGGGTGGGGCATACACTGACGCAAGGTGAAATCCTGTTCGGTGATCTGCTCACCCTGGTTGGTGTGATGCTCTTCACGCTGTATGGCATCGTGAACAAGCGGCTGGCAGTGCGGTATTCGCCGCCGGAGTTGATGTGTTATACGCTCTGCATCGGCACGGCAGTTCTCATTCCGTTCTGCCTGCCGTCGGTGTTGAGCCAGAATTGGTCAACCGTGACCTGGCGCACGTGGGCCATCATTCCCTATACCGTGCTTTTCCCGATCTATCTCACCTATTCGATCTGGAACTGGGCCATCGGCAAACGTGGCGTCGGCTATGTGACGCTCTACAATTACGCGATCCCCGTCATCGGCGGCCTGGTGGGCTTTCTCGTACTGCGCGAGGCACTTACGCCTGTGCAGATGGGCGCTGGGGCAATCGTCCTCTGCGGTATGCTCGTCGCGCGCTGGGCCGTCGCACGGAATATTGCGTCACGCAAAAGCCGCGCTGTGGCCGCCGTAGCGCCCGCCGATGCAACGGTGGCACTGCCAGTTGTTGCTGAGATAGCTGAAGCAATTGGAACGATGGCGGTGTCTGAGGAAACTGAGGAGACGCAGCAGTTTGCGGTGTCTCAGACGTTTCCCGGAGATAGTGCTTTACCGGAATCCATACCAGCGGCAATGACAGGCCCGGATCAGGCGCCATCCAGTTCTGGGTAATCTCCGGCCCGCAGAGCAACGCTTCATCAAGGTTCGACAGCGGCAGGCTACCGGCATCTTCGCCGGAGAACCAGCGCCAGAACTCACGCAGGAACGCGCGTGATTTGGCAAGAGCCGTCAATGCGGTTGCTGTTCTGCTGCGTCCACGTGGTTGTTTTGGCATATCTACCCCCCAATCCAACCTCAATCCCATGATGAAGCCTTCACTGGCAAGCGACTGGACATTTTCAGAGCGCGCGCCTGCATGCCTCGTGTCTATAGCATCGGCTATCAGGATAAGGGAGAGATGAATCCAAACTGAGATGAATATGAGAAGAGGGCTGGGGGTGAGTTTATCCGCGAATCGCCTCTTCGAGAGCGTGCAGCAGCGCATCGTCCGCGTCGGGGTGAACTGTGCGGGGATCGAGCAACAGCCGGCCACGCGAGACACGCGCAACCACCGGCGGGGAACCGAGGCGCAGCCGTTCCGCCGCCAGATCGGCAGCCGTGCCTGGCAATTCGATGGCGCAGACGGTTGTTGGCAACGTCTCGCCGGGGAGCGACCCGCCGCCGATGGTGGAGAAGTCCGCTACGGCTGAGGCAGCGAGTTCAGCAGATGCGAGGTGCGCAACCCAACGCTCCGCGCGCTGGCGAATGTGCTGCTGCGGCATGGCGATCATCCGCCAGACAGGAATCTCGCGCTCAGCTACCTCATCGCGATAGAGGCGTAACGTGGCCTCCAATGCTGCCAGCGTCAGCTTGTCACTACGCACCGCGCGCATCAGCGGATGGCGAGCGATCTGTTCGAGCAGCGCCGCGCGCCCGGCGATCAATCCGGCTTGCGGTCCGCCGAGCAACTTATCGCCAGAGAAACAGACGACATCAGCGCCAGCGGCAATGCTTTCCTGTGGTGTCGGTTCGTGCGCCAATCCCCAGCGCTCCGTTGCCAGCAGGCAGCCGCTGCCAACATCATGAATCAGCGGGAGGCCGTGGTCATGGGCCAGCGCCGCCAACCCGGCCAGCGGCGGCGCTTCAGTGAAGCCGACGATGCGGAAATTGCTGGGATGCACCGCCAGCAGCGCCGCCGTCTCATCGGTCAGCGCCTGCTCGAAGTCGCGCAGGCGGGTGCGGTTCGTCGTGCCCACCTCGATCAGCCGCGCGCCGCTCTGCCGCAATACATCGGGGATGCGGAATCCACCGCCAATCTCAACCAGTTCCCCCCGCGAGACGATCACCTCTTTACCGGAGGCCAGCGCCGCCAGCACGAGCATTACGGCGGCGGCATTGTTGTTAACGGCAAGCGCATCCTCTGCGCCGGTCAGCGCGCATAGCAGATTGCGCACCGGCGCCTGCCGCGAGCCACGTTCGCCCAGCCGCAGTTCATATTCGAGATTGGAATACCCGGCAGCCACCGCCGCCATCGTCTCAATAGCCGCTGCAGCAAGTGGCGCTCGACCCAGATTGGTGCTGATGATGACGCCAGTGGCGTTGATGACGGGACGCAACGTGGGACGGCGCTGCTCTGCTAGCAACTCACGCGCCCGGCTGATGATCGCCCCTGCATCGGCGGCGCCCCCAGCATCTAACGAATCTGGCTGCTTGAGCGCATGCCGCGCCTCAGCCAGCGCCTCGCGAGCGGCACGCACCGCCTGAACGTGTGTGTACTCCTCATGCCCCTCTGCAGCGAGCGCGCGGACCACCTCATCCACCGAAGGCAACGCCCGTCGCCTATCGGATGGCTGAGCAGCAGCGGATGTCACATCCTGTGCAGGGCGAGGGGAGCGGCGGCTCAACTGTTGCCTCGCTTATCGCCATCCAGCTCGAAATAGGCAGTGATGCAGAGCGCATCCGCCAGTTTCGCCATGATGGCCGCCAGATCAGGGTCGCGCAGGCGGCAGATGAAATGCTGGTCCGGCAGTGCGCTGCGCAGCACCGGATACGTCAATTCCGTCTTGACGAGGCTGTCGCCATCCAGTTGGGGATAATCCTCTTTGAGCAGCAAATGATGATAGGGGCGGATTTTGCTACGATAGCTGGACAGCGGCAAGACATTCAGCGCGCCGGCGTATTTGCAGAAGGCCGTGCTGGAAATGACGAGGGCCGGATGCCAGTCGAGGATACGGCGCTCTTCGATACCAGGGGGAAGCGCAGGGTAAGCAAAGTTCACCCAGTAGACACAACCGAACTCTACTGGATGCCAGAATGTCATCTCATCGGGGCGAAGTACAGGATGTGGCATCCCCCAACGACATCTCCCTCTATAGCAGTACCACCAGATGCGCAGCCGCACACAGCACTTGTGAGGTCATGGGCCGCGCCTGGCAGACCGCGAGCAACCCATGCTCACCCCCAGCTTCTAGTGCCGAGCGCATCTTCTGCGCCACGGCTCAATAGCTCATTGGCTCAATTTTCGACAGGCTCATCCTCGAGCTGAAACGCCCGCAGGATCATCGCCTGGGCGATACGGACCAGTTCCAGTCGCTCTTCGCGCTCTGCGTCACTCTCCTCGAGCAGCGCGCTGGCGACATCCGCCTCGTAGGCCGCCCGGCGCTCGGCGATTAGGGCCTGGCGATCACATGTGGTATCTGCTGTCATGGCGGGCCTCATTAACTGTGTGTACCAGGGACGCCGCTGGCCTCTGCGCTGGTGCGGAGGCTACCGACCTCCGTCTCACGGCTTCGCGCCACAGGCGTCGTTCAACGCGACGAGCGCCGCAAACGGTGCGCCCTTCTCGTCTTCCGGTATGCCGCTGGGCTGATGAACCTGCAAATGAGTGCCAGTCACCAGCGTGTGCGCCTTACCAGTGCTCTTATTATATGCGCCTTCGTCCCCTTCACTCAAGAGGACAGCTCTCATATGTGCCATCAAGAGAAATATCTGGTGGAAATTGGATTGCTAGCTGCCGAGATGACTGCGGTGATAGAGCAGATAGAGCATCAACGCCTGGCGATAGTCATCGAGCGAGGCCGAGGAGCTGGCAGTCACCTTATCGGTGAGCGCAAGAATACCTTCAGCGATACGCAAATCTGCCTCGTCTACGAAACCGGAGCGACGCAGCGCATCCAGCACGCCATATGGCTCGCCGCTCTGCGTCTGGATGCCATAACTGCGCGCCGCCCGACGCACATAGGCCTCCAATTGATAGCGCAACTGCCAGAAGATCAGTTTGTCGCTGCGCACCTCCTCGGAGAGCACGCCACTCTGCTGGACGGTGGGCACATGAATCTGGCTGATGCCCTGCATCCCAGGCGACACTGGCGCTTGATAGCCGTTGTACATGGGAGCGGCAGGAGCATGCTGGGTCGGAAGATACTCGGAGGCGACCGAGGCTTCCGGCTGCATATCACGCAGATATTCGCCGTAGAGCTGATACAGGTCTTCGGGGAGGTCACGAATACTACTGCCCTGCCCGCCCTGGGAATAGTGCGTTTGGGAAGGCGCTGACGCTTGGCGGGCCGGGGATGGCGCAGGATGCACGGCGGCCAGCGGTCCCGTCGGCGCATCATGGATTGGCGCTGGCGCGGATGGCGGGTACATCGCCGTGACGGGAACCGTCGCATCCGCCGTTGACATGCTCCAGTTCGCCTGAGCCGGTACGGGCGCAGGAGCTGGCCGCGCTTGTTGAGCCTGCTGCGGTGGCGCGGTGCGCGGGGCAGGCGTCACGGGGACATAGGGGCCGGGCACATCGCTGGCACGCCGCAGCAGCGTGGCTTGCAGCACGCGCGTGTTGTGTTCGACATCATCGGTGTCTAGTTGCGTCTTTTGTGGCGTGCCAGCCCAGGAAGGTTGTTGCTGGCGCGCCCCAAACGCCGGGGCGCTGCCTTCGAGGTGCGCCGTCAGGTTGCGTTGCACATGCGCAGCGGCGCGAGAGGTGGCGCTACGCATACTCGCGCGTAGCCGCTCATAACGCGGGCGCGCAAACGCTGCATTGACCTCGATATAGCGAAGAAACAGGCGCTCGATAAAGCGACGCACATCCGGTGAGGTGACATCCACTTGCTTCAGGGCATCAAAGTTGAAGGAGTGGACGAACTGCTCGATTTCACCACGCTTGGCGCGGTCAATCGGGCGCACACGCATGCGATTGAGCCGGAAGTCAAAGAACGGCGGATAGGCGAAGTTTGCAGCAAGGGTTTCCGCGATTTCCCCCCGCAAACGCTCCATCTGGCGTTGTTCCAAATCGCCGATACAGACTCCCATAGAACCACCTTAGCGCACGAGGAGCAACCGGGCCGGACCAGCCGAAATGATACTATTATGCTGGTATGCTGGCGTTGAGTGTTCGTCGCTGAACAGCCCGTGGCTAGTCTACCACGTTCCCCACTCAGCCGGAAAGCAATACGGTACGGGAGGGTATAATTTCCTTCGCTGGGCGCATTTCTGGGCGGCCACACAGTGTGCGAGAATGACTATCCACAGGATCATGGATTCTTATGGCTGCGCTGCGTATTGCGATAGATTACACCTCAGCCATCACCGAACGCGCGGGCATCGGCAGATACACACGCGGGTTGGTCGCGGCGCTGGCACAGGTCAACACTGAGGACCATCTCACGCTCTTTAGCAGCGAACAGCCACCAGCAGCGCATCCGCCGCCCAAAGCACCACAGCTACAATCGCGTATCGTCCCCATCGGCCACCGCAACCTGACGCGGCTCTGGCAAACGCTGCGCATTCCCTTGCCAGCGGAATTCCTGATGGGCCGCGCCGACCTCATTCACGGACCGGACTTCGTGCTGCCGCCAGCGGCATTGCGTGCCAAACGCATCGTCACCATTCACGATCTGGCGTATCTGACGCACCCAGACTGCGCGCAGCCGGGCATCGTCGCGTTTCTCTCGGCGGCGGTGCCACGCGCGCTCCGCGCCGCCGACCACATCATCGCCATCTCCGAATATACGGCAAGCGGTCTGATGGACCGCTACGATGTGCCACGCGAACGCATCAATGTCATCTATCCTGGAGTGGATGCCACTTTCACGCCGCAGCGCGATAAGCAGGCAATCCAGCAGGTGATGCGCGCCTATGAGCTAGAGCAACCGTTCATCCTCGCCGTCAGCACGATTGAGCCACGCAAGAATTACACACGGTTGATCGAGGCATTCGCAGCGGCCACCCGGCAGTCGGAGGGTCCGCGTATGCTCATCATCGCCGGGCGCAAGGGTTGGCTTTATGAGGATGTATTTGCCACCGTCGAACGCTACCAACTCGCCAGCCGGGTGCGCTTCCTGGATTATGTGCCGGAGGAGCAGCTTCCGGCGCTCTACCACGCGGCGACGGCGCTGGCAATGCCCTCGCTCACTGAGGGATTTGGCATGCCGGTGGTGGAGGCGATGGCGAGCGGCACACCAGTCATCTGTAGCACCGGCGGCGCGCTGCCGGAAGTCGCTGGCGATGCAGCGATGCTCGTCGCACCCGACGATGTGGCGGCGCTGGCCGATGAGCTGGCGCGCGTGACAGCGGATGTCGCGCTACGCGAGCAGTTGATCGCACGCGGCCTGGCGCGGGCGCAACGGTTTCAGTGGGAGGCTGCTGCTCGCGCGCACTTTGCGGTGTATCATCAGACGGCGAGCGGGCGATAACACACGGCTATTCTGGCGCAGGCAGCATGGCCAGCAGAGCGCGGGCGTAGGCTTCCGCCGCGCTCATGCCGTCGTAATAGCCAGCTTCCAGCAGCACGCGATAGCGACACTTCCAGCGTTTAACAGCAGCAGGCGAGAGGCGAAAGAGGCTGTAGCTCGGCGTATGCTGCTCCAACGCACGGCGCAGCGACACCTCATCGGTCGCCGCGATGCCATGCTCCGCCAGCGCGGCAACCACCTCCGGCGGTAGTTCTGGCGGCTCATCTGCGCCAGTCTGCGGATTGTGTGGCATCGCTATTTGTTCGCTTTCACTGCTCGGTGACATAGCAGACATAGCAGGCACAACACAGGCATCTGCAGGAAAAGGATCGTTTCAACGAGCAAGCAACGCCGGTATCGTGATTCCTAGCTGCGGCGATGCAGCCACCCCGGTATCGAATTGCCAGCGTGGTGAGCCATCGCTTGTATTTACCACAATACACATCCCGTCGCCAGTGGTCAGCACTACGATACCGTCCTGAATGCCTTCAATCACGCCGCTGTGCTGCCAGCGAATTGAACCTGAACCAGTATCGAGCGCATAGGCGGTATAGACATCCGAATTGCCTGCCTCCGCGCCTCCATAATTGGCATCGTTGACATAGACCAATCCAGCGCTGACAGCAGGAATAGTGAGTATCGTTTGCCCGCCTGCGGCCAGCGTACTCTGTGACCATCCTTGCTGACCGCTGGCGGGATCATACGCGATCACCTGCGCGGTAGCGGACGTATCGCTAGCACACCACTCATAAGCGGGCCCGCCGCCAGCGAATACACCCATCGCTCCGCAAGTTGCGGGGGCGGGTGGTAATTGAGCGCCACTGTGTGCATCGAGCGCGACAATAGATTGTGAGGCGCCAGACACAGTAGTGAACACCCTGTTATCTGCAACCTGGAGATTGATAATTTGCGAACCTGTCCCCACGCCGGTGTGCCAGATCTGTGCCTGGGTACTGGTGTCAAACGCATAGACAGACAGCGGCGCGTCGCAGGGAGTTTGACTGTACCCGCTCGAGCATATTCCCATATACACAATGCCATCTGCGAGCGCCATAGCAACATTCAGACTCCCCGGCATTGTCGCATGCCATTGCAGGCCACCAGTTTGTATATCAAGCGCATCGAGTGAGGTTGTGTGGCTAGCCCAGCCATTACCCACAAACACCGTTTTGCCGTCACTGAGAACGGACCAATTCAAGTTCGAGGTGTCGTATTGCCAGCGCACTCTGCCCGTTTGGGCATCGAGAGCAATGAGCAGGTTATAGGCAGCTACAAATACTGTGTTGCCCGTCGCAGAGATGAAACTGGGTGGGCCGCTCTCATCCTGGGCAACCATATTGGGCGGCGCGGGCGGCATCCACTGCCAGAGCAGCGTGCCGGACGAGGCGCTGACAGCATAGAGTGGAGCAAACGCCTGACCGCTCCCATTCTCAGCAGTTTGTTCGACATACACGATCCCATTCACCGATGCTTCCGCGACCGTTACCGTAGACATCTGCTCACTCGGCTTGAAGCTCCAGCGCTGCGTCCCGTCGCTCGCATTCAGCGCGCGCAACGTTCCATCGCTCGCACCCACATAGACGCTCAGCGATGAGAGCGATGGAGTAGGAGTCGCGCCATTTCCAGCAGGTTGGTATGTACTGGTAAACGATGTTTGGGCAAGGAAATCATGGCGGATAGACTCAGAGCCATCGCTAACTGTTTGCGGCAGATGTTGGAGATTCTGGCTGTCGGTGACGGTGGTGATGCTGGCAGTCAACGTGCCCAGCCCGATTTTGCGCGCATCCAGGGTGAGATCATCGGTGTAAGCAACCGCGCCATTGCCATCCAGCGAGAGTTGCTGCACCACGTTGCCATCAGACGAGGTGAGTTGCACGGTAACGTTCTGAATACCCCGCTCCGGACCGGTGGCGAACACGTGCAACTGCGGCGGCGCATTGTCTGGCGTGATGGCGGAAATGGCGGCGCTGGGCGCATGCGCCAATAGCCAGGCAATATCGGCAACTGATTGCTCATCGGTGAGGATGGCTCCATGTCCGCCCGGCCAACTACCGGCCTGCCCTAGATGATACTGCCGCTGATATGCTTCTGCAATAAACTGGCTACTGGTCTCATCGGGAATGGCCAGCAAAGCGGCGCCACCACCCGCTGCACCGAGCAGTGACGCCACCTGTGCCGGGCAAACGCCGCGCTGATACAGGCAGTCATCCAGGTTGCCCAGAGTATAGACCTCCGCCCCATGCGCGGCGAGAATTGCCGCATCGTTTTCCGCCAGATTTCCCTGTCCCTGAGCAAGCGCATTGAAGGCCTGGCCCAACAGAGAATTGGCGAAAGGGCATTCACCGGCAATGTTGAGGGCTTCTGTTACGAGTGCTGCTCCCGCGACATTATTGGCGCTACGGCCATGCAGCGGACTATCGAGCGTGATGACTTTGGTGATGAGGCCGTCGTGCGCATGCCCATCTTTCACATAATCAGTCGCGCCTTGCAGCGCCACCAACCCACCCAGGCTATGGCCCACCAACTCAAAATGCGCGTCGGGATAGGCGCTGTGATAGGCATCGAGCAGCGCCGCCAGATTCTGGCTATCCTTCTCGAGACTATTGGTATTGGGGGCGCAGGCGGTAAAGCTGTCCGGCGCCCAATGTCCACCAAGCATCTGACCAGGGGAATCGGCATAGCTGTATTCAGCGATATCCAGCCGGCTGCCCGCATCAGAGCCAGTAGTTCCCGCAGGAGCAGTACTCGTACTGGCGGTTGGGCAACCTGCCTGATACGGATCGGTAAACCCTTCGTGGACGAGCGCCTGATCAATATCATCAAAAGTCCCTTTGCCATTGGCGTCGCGGCTATACTGGCAGTTGGCGTCCAGGCTGGTATTCACGCCATTGATCGTTACCACCACCGTGCGCGCCTGAGAACTAGAGGATGAGTTATGGTTAGTGATATAGACACCCACCCCCGCGCCTGCTCCGGCAACCAGAACGGTGGTGATGACCACGAGATGAACACCTTTGATCGAAAGGCCACCAATTTTGAGCAGTTGCGATTGGAGGAAATGTTGCAGCGCACTCCACATAGCAGATACTCCATGAAATCAACTTGAACACGAACACAAATGAGACACCACCACGCCACCTATGAGCATGCACGAATAGGCGTGAGCATGTGCAATTGAATGGATCGTAAAGAATAGTGAATAGTGATACTCTGCTGATTCTAACAGCAGAGAAGCAATTTGTAAAGCTAGGTTCTGTTGACATTTGGCCAGGACCCCCTAGAATGGAGGCATGAGCGATATCCGATTAAGCGACGAAGATTGGAGCAAGATACGGGCATTCTTGCGCCAGGAGCCGCGCGCCTATGTGGGCCGA